>VFQU01000177.1_pt1 | contig 70992 bp, 65 predicted proteins | sample 3512311 | NCBI WGS metagenome assembly VFQU01 (sample SAMN10412377, study PRJNA504923) | tailings metagenome | isolation source: Relicate 3 Philex TSF3 active mining site | place: Philippines: Tuba, Benguet | collected 2017-08-29 | reverse complement strand
GCGGGTGGAAGCTATTTTCGTGCGCGGCAACACCCAAGAGGATATCGGCGATTTGGGCGATAAGGTGCTGCTCGGCAATCTGGCGGATATTCGCCCTGGTGCCGGCAAGGTCGCAATCGGCTCGCGCCTTGCCCAGAATATCGGTGCACGGGTCGGCGACACCATCACCATCATCAATCCGCAAGGGCGCGCAACCCCGTTTGGCACCTCGATACGGCAGGTCGGCTATGAAGTGGGGGCGATCTTCGAGGTCGGGATCTATGATTTCGACAGCAAGTTCGTGATGATGCCGATTGCCGATGCGCAAACCCTGCTCTTGATGGGTGACACGGTTGGGATGATCGAGATCAAGGTCGAGGACGCGGATCGGGTGGGTGCAATTCTCCAACCGCTTGAAACCAAGCTGACGGGCCGTGCCGTTATTGCCGATTGGAAGGTGATCAATTCGACCCTGTTCGAAGCCTTGCAGGTCGAACGGGTCGCGATGTTCTTTGCATTGAGCTTCATGGTGGTGGTGGCTGCCTTCAATATTCTCTCCAGCCTTGTGATGCTGGTGCGCGCCAAGACCCGCGATATCGCGATCATGCGCACTATGGGGGCAACGCGGCGATCCTTGCTCAAGATTTTCGTGACGACCGGAACGACTGTGGGCGCGATCGGCACGCTGGCAGGACTCGTGCTGGGGTTTGTGGTGCTCTATTTCCGCGAACCGATCGTATCCTTCATCGCTTTTGCCACGGGCCAGCAGATCTGGGATCCCGAGGTGCGGTTTCTCACCACGCTCCCATCGCGCACCGATCCCTGGGAAATTGCCGGAATTATCCTTTTGGCGATGGTTATGAGTTTTCTGGCCACGCTTTATCCCGCTCTCAAGGCGGCCAATACTGATCCGGTGCAGGTGCTGCGTTATGAATAGCGCCGAGCCGATTGTGGCGCTCAAGCGCCTGACGCGCACTTTTGAACAGGGCGGGGAGCGTATTGCGGTGCTGCGCGGGGTGGACCTTGCGATCATGCCGGGGGAGATTGTGGCGCTGCTCGGGCCGTCGGGTTCGGGCAAATCGACGATGTTGCAGGCGGTCGGCCTGCTTGAAGGGGGCTTTACCGGCACGATCCGGCTTGTCGGACATCAGGCCGAGACCATGGCGAGCGATGAACGCACGCGGCTCAGGCGTGAGCATCTGGGGTTCGTCTATCAGTTCCATCACCTGCTGCCCGATTTCGATGCGCGCGAAAATGTCGTGATGCCCCAGATGATCCTCGGGCGCACCCGCGGCGAGGCGGAGGCGCGTGCCGAACAGCTGCTTGTCAGTCTTGGCCTTGGTGAGCGTCTGAACCACCGGCCAAGCCAGCTTTCGGGCGGTGAACAGCAGCGTGTGGCCGTGGCGCGCGCGCTTGCCAACCGGCCCGCGCTGGTGCTGGCAGATGAGCCGACCGGCAATCTCGACGAACACACCTCCGATGCCGTGCTCGGCCAGTTTCTCGAACTGGTGCGGGGGCAAGGCAGTGCAGCGCTGGTCGCCACGCATAATGAACGCCTCGCCGGCCGGATGGACCGGGTGGTGCGTTTGAAGGATGGATTGCTTCACGAAGGGGATAGGCCATGACCACGATTGCCGATTTCACTGTCACGACCAACCGCGGCGAAAACCTTGACCTGTCGAGCAAGCGCGGCAAGGTGCTGCTGGTGGTCAACACCGCCAGCAAATGCGGCTTTACCCCGCAATATGACGGCCTTGAAAAGCTTTACCAGCAATTCAAGGACAAGGATTTCGAAGTGCTGGGCTTTCCCTGCAACCAGTTCGGCGCGCAGGAGCCGGGCAGTGCCGACGAGATTGCGGAATTCTGCAAGGTCAATTTTGGCGTCACCTTTCCGCTCATGGCCAAGGTCGAGGTCAATGGCGATGGCGCCTCGCCGCTATTCGACTGGATGAAGCAAGAGGCCAAGGGGCTGATGGGTTCAACCTCGATCAAGTGGAACTTCACGAAATTTCTGATTGATCGGCAGGGCTATGTGGTGAAGCGGTATGGCCCGCAGGATACGCCCGCGAGCATCGCCAAGGATATCGAAAAACTGCTGTGACCCGGCGCCTGCCTGTGGAGAATTAGGCGGGCAGGGCACGTTGCGGAATCGGCGGAAATCCATACGATATCGCCATGCCCTTTGCTCCCTTCATTCCCTTGCGCGTGCTGTCGTCCTATTCGATGCTCGAAGGGGCGATCGATCCCAAGGCCATTGCCAAGCTTGCGAAGGAGCGCGGCTTTCCGGCGATTGCCATCTGTGATCGCAACGGGCTTTACGGCGTGGTTGCCTTCGCTTCCGCCTGCAAGGGCGAGGGCATTCAGCCGATCATCGGCACGCTGCTGGGCGTCGTGCGCGAGGGAGTCGAGGGCTCCCCAGCGCGGCACATCGATTACCTGCCGCTGTTTGCGCAAGGCGAGGCGGGATACGGCAATCTGTGTCACCTTGTTTCCAAGGCGCATCTCGATCGCCCGCTGGAACTTGATCCCCATGTCACGCTGGCCGACCTTGAGGGCCACACCGACGGGCTGATCGCGCTCACTGGGGCGGGCGAGGGCGGCTTGACCCGCCTGCTGGCAGACGGCCAGTCCACTGCTGCCGAGGCGCTGTGTGATGCCCTGCAAGCGCTGTTTCCGGGGCGGCTCTACATCGAGCTTGCCCGCCACGGCGATGCCGTGTGCGAACGCGCTGAGGAAGCGCTGATCGATCTGGCCTATGCCCGCGGATTGCCGCTGGTCGCCACCAATCCAGCCAATTTCGCCGAGCCGCACATGCACAAGGCGCATGATGCGATGCTGTGCATTGCGCACTCCACCCATGTCGAGGCGGAGGAGCGCCCACGCTCCAATCCGCAAGCCTTCGTCAAGTCGGCCAAGATGATGGAGGAATTGTTCGCCGATCTGCCCGAAGCCACCGCTAACACCCTCGTTATTGCCCAGCGCTGCGCCTTTGCGCCGCCCTATCGCAAGCCGATCCTGCCTAGCCTTGCCGGCGATCTCGAAGGCGAGGCACGGATGCTGGCTGACGACGCGCGCAGGGGGCTTGAAGCGCGGCTTGCCCCCTATGGCGCGATGAGCGCCGAGGAGCGCCAAGCCTATTTCGACCGGCTCGAATACGAAATCGACGTGATCGTGAAGATGGGCTTTCCCGGCTACTTCCTGATCGTCGCCGATTTCATCAAATGGGCCAAGGAACAAGGCATTCCGGTGGGGCCGGGGCGCGGCTCGGGCGCAGGTTCGGCGGTGGCCTGGGCGCTGACGATTACCGATCTTGATCCCTTGAAGCTGGGACTGCTGTTCGAGCGCTTCCTCAATCCCGAACGCGTGTCGATGCCGGACTTCGATATCGACTTCTGCGAAACGCGGCGCGGCGAAGTGATCCGCTATGTCCAGCAAAAATATGGCGCCGATCATGTCGCGCAGATCATCACCTTCGGCAAGCTGAAGGCCCGCGCGGTGCTGCGCGATTGCGGGCGTATCTTGCAGATGGGTTTCACCAAGGTGGACCGGCTTTGCAAGATGGTGCCCAACCACCCGACCGACCCATGGACCCTGCCGCGCGCGCTGAATGGCGCTGCGGATTTTGCCCGCGAATATCACAATGACAACGAGGTAAAGCGGCTCGTCGATCTGGCGCTGGAGCTGGAAGGCGCGCCGCGCAATTCCTCGACCCACGCGGCAGGCGTGGTGATTGGCGATCGACCGCTCGCACAATTGGTGCCGCTCTATCGCGATCCGCGCTCGGACATGCCGGTGACGCAATTCGACATGAAGCATGTCGAATCAAGCGGGCTGGTGAAGTTCGATTTTCTCGGGCTGAAAACGCTTTCGGTGCTGAGGAAAGCGGTCGATCTGCTTGAGCAGCGCGGCATCACGATTGATCTCGACAGCTTGGGGCTGGATGATCCGGCGGTCTATGATCTGATGCAGGCGGGTAACACGGTGGGCGTGTTCCAGCTCGAATCCGAAGGGATGCGCCGCACGCTCAAGGCGGTGAAGCCAACCAATTTCGGCGATATCATCGCGCTCGTCTCGCTCTATCGACCCGGCCCGATGGACAACATCCCGCTGTTCGGCCAGCGCAAGGCAGGCGAGGTGCCGATCGAATATCCGCATCCCAAGCTCGAAGGCATTCTGGCTGAGACCTACGGCATCTTCGTCTATCAGGAACAGGTGATGCAGGCCGCGCAAATTCTGGCGGGCTATTCGCTGGGCGATGCCGACTTGCTGCGCCGCGCGATGGGCAAAAAAGTGCAAGCCGAAATGGATGCGCAGCGCGGGCGGTTCGTGGAAGGCTGCAAGGCGGTTTCGGACATCGAGCCCAAGCGTGCCAATGAATTGTTCGACCTCATCGACAAGTTCGCAGGCTACGGCTTCAACAAATCGCACGCCGCCGCCTATGCGCTGCTGTCCTATCAGACCGCGTGGTTGAAAGCACATTATCCGGAAGAATTCTACGCTGCCTCGATGTGCTTCGATATGCACCAGTCGGAAAAGCTCAGCGTCTTTGTCGATGACGCGCGGCGCTATCCGGGGATCGAGGGGGGCATTCAGATCCTGCCACCCGATATCAACCATTCCGAGGCGCGCTTCACTGTCGAGCAGACCGAGGCAGGCTACGGCGTGCGCTATGCCTTGGCGGGCATTCGCAATGTCGGAGAAAAGGCGATGGAAGCCATCGCCGCTGAGCGCCGCAGGGGAGGGCCTTTTGCCAGCCTCAAGGATTTCTTCGAGCGCCTGCCGCAGGGCACGATGAACCGGCGCCAATTGGAAGGGCTGATCTGCGCGGGCGCGCTTGATGCGCTGGAGCCCAACCGTGCGCTGCTCTATGCCAATGCCGATCTGTTGATGGCAGTTGCTGATGCCGCCATGCGCGAGCGTTCGAGCGGGCAGGCCGGGCTGTTCGGGGGCGAGCACGCGCCGGCTGAGGAGCTGCGCCTTCAGGCGACCGATGCGTGGAGCCGGTCTGAACAGATGGCGAAGGAACGCGAGAATTTCGGGTTCTATTTCTCCGCCCACCCGGTGCAGCAATATCGCGATGTCGCCTCGGCGCATGGCGCGCGCACCTATCAGAGCGTGATGGAGGCGGGCGCGCCGGCGGGCGGGCGCAGCCAGGTGGTGCTGGCCGCGATGGTCGAAGGGATCACCAAGGCGCGCACCCGCAAGGGCGGGCAATTCGTGCGCGCGGACTTTTCCGATCTTTCGGGACAGTTTTCCGCGGCCTGCTTTGAAGATGCGCTGGTGCCCAAGTTTGAAGAATGGGCGGCTGCTGGCGAATGCCTGCTGCTGACGATGGAGCTGGACGCGCCAAATCCCGGCGAGCCGCCGCGCATGACCGTGCGCAGCGCGCGGCCACTGGCGGCGGCAGGCGGGGCGCTGCCGATGCAACTTACCGCTGATATCGCCACCATCGAGGCGCTGCTCGAACTGGAGATCGAGCTGGATCAGGCGACGCTCAATCGCCCGCGCGCCAATGGCGAGGTGGTGGTCCGTCTCGCCCTTGCAGGCGGCGAACAGGTGGCGCTGCGATTGGGGCGCAATTTCGCACTCGATGGCGAACTGGCTGAACGGCTTGCCGCCATTCCCGGCATCGCCCGCGTCGAACTGGTGCCGGTCAAGGCAAAGCCTAGCCTGCGGCTTGTCGCCTGACATTCATGCGCGCATCCAGCGATTGCCAAGCGGGATTGCTGAAGGCATGAAACGGCGCAACATCAGTCGCCGCGCGGCTGCCCGTGGGCCTGCCGCGCGGGCGCAACATTATCGGGGAGAGAGACATGGCCGAAACACGGCTCGGAGCGATGCAGGATTTCACCATGCGGGTCACCGCGATGATCGATCACGCTGCGCGCGAAGCGCCGACGCGCGAGATCGTCAGCCGCTGGGCCGATGGCAGCGAGACCCGCACGAACTGGGCTGGCATTCGCGGCGATGCCTTGAAGATGGCGCAGGCGCTGCTGGCGCTAGGGGTGAAAAAGGGCGACAGGGTGGCCAGCCTTGCGATGAACCATGCGCGCCACCTCGTCAGCTGGTATGGCGTGGCCGGCATGGGCGGAGTGCTCCACACCGTCAACCCGCGCCTGTTCGACGATCAGCTCGATTATATCGTCAACCACGCCGAAGACCGCGTGCTGATATATGATGCAGCATTTCAGCCGATTGTGGACCGGATGCGGGACCGCTGGACGACGGTTGAACATTATATCTGCTACGATAGCGGCGCTCACGCCCCCGCGTTCGAGGACTGGATCGGCGCGCAGGATGGCGATTTTGCATGGGTGCCGGGTGACGAGCGTGACCCGTGCATGATCTGCTACACCAGCGGCACCACCGGCAATCCCAAGGGCGTGCAATATGAACACCGCTCCACAATGATGCATGCGCTCGCCGGGTTGCAACCGGCTGCGTTCAATTTCAGTGCCTCCTCGGTGATGCTGCCGGTGGTGCCGATGTTCCACGCGGCGAGCTGGGGCCTGCCCTATGCCGGTGCGATGGCGGGGATCAAATTTGTCTTTTCCGCCGTCAACGATCCCGCCGTGCTGCATGATCTGATGCTGCGCGAAGGGGTGACAGACAGTGCCGGCGTGCCGACAGTGTGGCTTGCCCATTTTCAGTATTGCGATACCAACGGGCTTGACTTGCCGCCCTTGAGAGCCGCCACCATCGGTGGTTCGGCGGCACCGCGCTTCATGATCGAGCGCCTCCTGAAGAATGGCACCCGCGTGCAGCACGCCTGGGGCATGACCGAGACCAGCCCCATCGGCACGGTTGGCGGGCCGACCTGGGATTGGGACAGCCTGACCCTTGAAGAAAAGGTCGAGAAAACCGCGATGCAGGGCCGCCCGATCTTTGGCGTCGAGCTGCGCACTGTGGACCTTGATGACATGGTGACCGAGCTGCCGCGTGATGGCAAAACGGCGGGCGCGCTGCAAATTCGCGGGCCGTGGGTTATCAAGCGCTATTTCAAGGCCGAGAAGGACGCGGTCGGCAATGATGGCTGGTTCGATACTGGCGATGTCGGGATCCTTCATCCTGATGGCACGCTGCAACTGACCGATCGCACCAAGGATGTGATCAAATCGGGCGGCGAGTGGATCAGCTCGGTCGAGCTGGAAAATGCGGCTTGTGGTCATCCGGGCGTGGCCGAGGCGGCATGCATCGGCATCACGCACCCCAAGTGGGACGAGCGCCCGGTGCTGTTCGTGGTCAAGAAGGCGGGCGCCGAGGTTTCGGGCGAGGATATCCTTGAACACCTGCGCCCCCAGATCGCCAAGTGGTGGATGCCCGATGCAGTCGAGTTCGTCGACGAGATCCCGCACACCGCCACCGGCAAGATTTCGAAGAAAGACCTGCGCGATCGCTTTGCGGATTACACGCTTGCCTGACCTTGCGATGCGGCCTGCGGCTCCTGGTGATGCGCAGGCCGTTTGCGAGATTTACGCATGGCATGTGGCTCACGGCACCGGCACCTTCGACACCGAGGCGCCCGATGCCGCGTTCTGGGAGGCCAAGATCAGGGATATCGCCGCGCGAGGCTGGCCCTTCCTGATCGCCGAGAGCAAAGGCCAAGTGGCAGGCTATGCCTATGCCAGCCAGTTCCGCGAGCGCGCGGCCTATTCCGCAACCTGCGAAAACAGCATTTATGTCGCCCATGATTTGCGCGGCAGGGGTCTTGGCACCGCGCTGCTCGCAGCACTTGTCGATGCCGCCCGCAGCAGCGGCTTTGCCCAGATGATCGCGGTTGTCGGCGGGGCGGAACCTGCCTCGCTGGCACTCCATGCGCGGCTCGGCTTTGCCGAAGTCGGACGGCTGCGCCGGGTCGGGCGCAAGCTCGGCCGCGTGCTGGATACCGTCTATATGCAACGCGATCTGACAGGAGAGGGATGGGATGATGCATGAGACCTTTATCGATCCGAGCCCGGCGAATTTTCAGGCCTTCAAGGTGCTGCCGCGCGATACGCCGATCGCCATGCTCAACCTGCTGCGCTATCGCGAGGTGGCGGTGTATCCGCCCGGCCACGAACACGCCGCCAAGGGCTGGTCGGGCAGGCGGGCTTACGAGGAATACGGGCGCACAAGCGGCGATGTTTTTCGCAGGCTCGGAGGGCGGATCATCTGGCGCGGTGCCTTCGAGACGATGGTGACGGGGCCGGACGGCGAGCGCTGGGACGATGGCTTTATCGCGCATTATCCCGATGCAGGCGCGTTCTTCGCAATGATCAAGGACCCCACTTATCAGCAGGCGGTGATCAATCGCACCGCCGCCCTGGTCGATAGCCGCCTCGTGCGCTTTGCTCCGGGTGAGGCGGGGGAGGGGTTCGGCTAGATCTCGGTGAGGCGCGGCATCAGTTCGACGAAATTGCAGGGCCGGTTGCGGCTGTCGAGTTGCTCCGCCAGAATCCCGTCCCATCCATCCTTCACCGCGCCGTTCGATCCCGGCAGCGCGAAGATATAGGTGCCGCGTGCGACGACCGCGCAGGCGCGCGACTGCACCGTGCTGGTGCCGATGGTCTGAAAGCTGAGCCAGCGGAACAATTCGCCAAAGCCCGGAATATCGCGCGCGCCCGCAATCATGGCGAGCGCTTCGGGCGTCACGTCGCGGCCTGTCAGGCCCGTGCCTCCGGTGCTGACAATCGCATCGATCACCGGATCATCGATCCACGCTTCGAACTGCGCAGCGAGGCTTGGCGCATCGTCCCTTACGATGGCCCGCACGGCCAGCACATGGCCTGCACCCGTCACCCGGCTTGCCAGAAGATCGCCCGAGGTGTCGGTCGCGGGCGTGCGGGTGTCGGAGACGGTCAGCACCGCAATGTTGATCGGCTTGAACGGGCGGCTTTCGTCGATGGCCATGGCGCGTCTCTCTCCCTTTGAGCCGCGCCATGCCCTGCCATCAGGGAATCAGCGCTGCTGATCGGTGGGTAGAGCCTTGCGGGAAAGTCGGCCAGCGTCCTTGCGCCAGCGCCCGCCTGCTTGGCGAGAGCCCGCCTGTCATCCGTTCATACATCCAGTAATTGCGCATGACGATCGCGACATAGCCACGCGTTTCCCAATAGGGGATCGATTCCATCCAGAGCAGCGGATCGCCCTGATCGCGCACTTCGTAATTCCAGCGACCGATCGGGGTCAGGCCTGCATTATAGGCCGCCATGATCTTGGGCAGCGCGCCGCCGGTTGCCGGATGGTCGCGCAGCATTGCAAGGTGCCGCTGGCCATACGCGAGATTGACTTCGGGATCGTTCAGGTCGGCATAGCTTGCGCCCAGATTTAGTCCGCTTGCGTGATCGCGCGCGGTGCCGGGCATGATCTGCATCAGCCCCCGGGCGTTCGCCGGGCTCACTGCATTGGCGCGGAAATTGGACTCTTGCAACGCGTGGGCAAAGGCCAACGCCGGATCGACCTGCCAGCCGGTCACCGGCTGCCAGCGCGCGACCGGAAAGCGCAGAGCCGGTTCCGGCATCACGCCCGCTGGAGCATTATGCGCCAGAAACAGCTGCGTCGCGGGCAGGCCCAGCTCGCGCGCAAGGCGGGCAAGTGCAGGATAATGGCCAGCTGGCCCGATCTTGGCCTCGTGGCGCAGCACGTCATCGGCGAGCGCCGGGCGGCCGATCTCAGTGAGCGCCGCTGCGATCACGACATTCGGGCGCGCCGCAAGCAGGCGCCAATCCTCCGCGCTCATCGGGCGCGGCATGGTTTCCGATGGCAGGGTTATCCCGAGCTGATCGGCAGCCAGCATCCCGTAAAGCGTCTCGTCAAACCGGGCGGCCTGCGTCAGGAACGCTTGCGCCTTGCCCGGTTCGCGGCAACGCACCAGCGCGCGGTGCGCCCAGTAATTCGCGGCAGCTGCCAGTTCGGGATTGGAAGCGCGATTGGCCGCGCGGATGAAAGCTTCACCCGCGAGCGAGCAATGCCCGAGCCGCCAGGCGGCGAGGCCCGCCACCCAGTCGCCCTCGGCTACCCAGGCGCCGCTGCCCGCGCCGACAGTCTCCGCCATCTCCAGCGCAGCGGTGTCGTCATTGTTGATGTAGTAGGCCCAGGCGACCCGCTGGCGCCATTCCGCACGCGCATCGGTGCTGAGCAGCGGATCGACCTCAAGCAGGGTCGCGTGCGCGCCTGCCGGATTGTTGTTCTTGATCGCATCGAGCATGGCGGCCTTGGCGGAAGGCGCGAGCGTCCCATCCTCGACCGGGCGCGGCAAGATGCGCTTGGGCGCCGATGCATGGCGCACCAGCTGTTGTTCATAAGGCAGGGGCGGGGTGTAAGTTACCCCGCGCTTCGCGCCAAGGCGCGCCAGCTGATCGGATTGCGGCAAGTGCGTGCCAGCCTCGAACCAGCGCATCACCTGATCGGCCGAAACGCGCGGGCTGTTGGCATGCGTGTAATAGGCCGCCAATGCCGTCTGGTGCAGGATGCCGCCCTCGCGCTGGGCGATGAGCGCATCGACCTGCGGCCACTGCTGCGCGTCGATCGCGGCAAACAGCTCGCGATAATATTGGCGCTCTGCCGCCGACAGGACTGCGGGGACCGCGCTTTGATTGGTAGCTGCCCGGTCATACCGCGCCACCAGCGAGCTGCCTTGCGCCAGCGCGGCGGGCGCAAGCGCTCCTGCCGTTATCGTCACGACAAGGGCGAATGCCGACCGGCTAATGCTGCGAGATGCGCCGATCATGCCGACCACTCCATCCATCTGCGCCAGAATCTGGCCTTCAAATTCGGCATATGCAGCATGCTTTCAAGCGTCTCGGTAATCATGAAGGGAGGGCTTAATTCGTCCTGGTTGATTTCACGTAAAGGCTGATGCGCGGCCCGAGCCGAAGACATCACAAAAGCATCGAGCCCCTTGCCAAAAGCGAGGATCCGTTGCGGGGCAGCCAGCGCAATGTGGTGCGCGGTCACGCGGTCCAGCCCGCTTGCGGCAAGGCTGGCGAGATCTGCCATCGGCGTGTGGCGGGGCAGCGCGCTTGCGATGTAGCAATCATCTGGCGCAAGCCCCGCTGCGCCGAGGATGTTCGCGAGCAGGCGGCCTTGCGGCCCGCTTAGAAGCTGGCTTGTATCGGCGTGTTCAGGATCGGGCACCAGCACCATCAGACGCGCGCCGGCCTGCCCCCGCGCCGCAATGCGCGGATAGGTGCCAGCACCCAGTTGGCGGGAAGTCAGCCACCAGTGGCGGAAGGCCTCAAGGCTTTCGGGCTGCGAATCGCCCCACAACTCGCGGCGCGGGCTCGCGGGCGAGGCAGTTTCGCCCTGCCCGGCGCGGCTTGTGCGCACCGGCTCCGACGGTGCATCTGCCCTCTCCTTGCCCGGCGGCGGCTGCGGTGCGGCCAAGCCCGTTTCGACCGGATCAGCCAACCATGCCCTAGCGTTATCGGCAAAGTCACAGTCCACCCCGGCGGCGCGCCAGAAGGCAAGCGCGGCATCGATTTCACGGGCAAGCGATGGGGGATGGGACATCATGCTATTCATCCGAGGTCTTGACTGTGCGAATCGCAGTTAGCAAGTGCGGGAACAAGCAAATCCGGCAAGCCGTTGGGGACATGAGCCGGAAAGTCAGGCCAGCATAAGGACCGGGAAGACCGATGAGCGAACGGGAATCGATGGAATGTGATGTCGTCATCATCGGCGGCGGAGTGGCAGGCCTGTCTGCGGCGATCAAGCTGAAGCAGATCAACGCCGATCTTGAAGTGATCGTGCTGGAAAAGGGCTCGGAGATCGGGGCGCATATCCTGTCGGGTGCGGTGGTCGATCCCAAGGCGCTCGATGAACTGCTGCCCGATTGGCGAGACCAAGGCTGCCCGATGGCCGAAACCCCGGTGACCGACAACTGGCACTGGGTGCTGTCGAAGACCAAGAAATCCTCGATCCCGCACATGATCATGCCCTCGTTCCTGTCGAACCATGGCTGCTATACGGGCTCGCTTGGAAACCTCACCCGTTGGCTGGCCGAACAGGCCGAAGGGCTGGGGGTGATGGTGTTCCCCGGCTTTCCGGCGGCTGATGTGATCATCGACGAGGAAGGCCGCGTCGCGGGCGTCATCACCCAGGACATGGGCGTTGCCGCCGATGGCAGCCGTAAAGGCGATTTCCAGCCCGGTATGGAAATCCACGCCAAGTACACGCTCTTCGCCGAAGGCGCGCGGGGTCACCTGACCAAGCGGATGAAGGCGAAGTATGACCTTGAGGCCAATTGCCAGCCGCAGATCTATGGTCTCGGCATCAAGGAGCTGTGGGACATTGATCCCAAGAAGCATAAGCCCGGCCGCGTGATCCACACCCAGGGCTGGCCGCTGTCGGAAAGCGGCAGCAATGGTGGCGGGTTCCTCTATCACCAAGCCAATGGGCAGGTGGCCTTGGGCTTCGTGACGTGGCTCAACTACCGCAACCCCTGGGTCTCGCCCTATCAGGAGTTCCAGCGCTGGAAGCAGCATCCGGCGATCCGCGAATATCTCGAAGGCGGCAAGCGCGTGTCCTATGGCGCGCGGGTGATCAATGATGGCGGCTGGCAGTCGATCCCTAAGCTCGCCTTCCCCGGCGGCGCGCTGATCGGCTGTGCGGCGGGCTTTGTTAACGTACCCCGGATCAAGGGCAGCCACACCGCGATGAAGAGCGGGATGCTGGCAGCCGAAAGCGTCGCTGCGGCGATTGCTGCAGGCCACGAAAAGACCGAGCTCACCGATTACGAACCTGCGGTGCGCGGCAGCTGGGTCGGTGATGAGCTGAAGAAGGTCAAGAACGTGCTTCCCGCGATGGAGAAATACGGCGATGACATCGGCACGCTGCTCGGTGGGATCGACATGTGGATGCGCCAGCTCGGAATCGGCCTCCCCATTACGATGAAGTTCCACGCCGACCACGAAATGACCGGCCGCGCCGATCTCTATCCCAAGATCGACTACCCCAAACCCGATGGCGTCATCAGCTTCGACCGCCTGACCAATGTGGCCTACAGCTACACCAACCACGCCGAGGACCAGCCGGTTCACCTTCAGGTGGCTGACCTTGCGCTTCAGGCGGACAGCGAGCTGGCGGTGTTTGGCGGGCCCTCGGCGCGTTACTGCCCGGCGGGGGTCTATGAATGGCTGACCGACGAGAAGACCGGCGCGCCCAGGTTCCAGATCAATTCGCAGAACTGCGTCCACTGCAAGACCTGCGACATCAAGGACCCCAACCAGAACATCAACTGGGTGACGCCCGAAGGCGGCGGCGGGCCGAACTATCCGAATATGTGATGGCGGTAATCCTCCCCAGCATGGGGAGGGGGACCACGCGCAGCGTGGCGGAGGGGCAGGCGCTCCTTTCGGACATGCGCGGGTGCCCCTCCACCGTCCTTCGGACGGTTCCTCTCCCCGCGCCGGGGAGGATATGAGATGCGCGAAACCGCTTACGCAAAGATCAACCTCGCGCTGCATGTCCGCAGACGGCGGGAGGACGGGTATCACGAGCTTGAGACCCTGTTCGCCTTCGTCGATGCGGGCGATGTTCTGAGCGCTGCGCCTGCTGCGCAGGACAGCCTCCATGTGGTGGGCGAATTCTCGGATGTGCTCGGCTCCAATCTCCCTTCCCCCCGGGGAAGGGGCGGGGATGGGGGCTCTGCCCAATCGACTGTGGAACCCCCACCACCAGTCCCTCCCCAAGGGGAGGGGAGTAACCTGGTCGCCCGCGCGCTGAACGCTCTCCCGCGCCCGCAAGGCCTCGCAATCACTCTCGAAAAGAACCTCCCCGTCGCGGCTGGCCTCGGGGGCGGGTCGGCGGATGCGGGGGCGGTGTTTCGGATGGTCGAGGCGCTCCACGGCCTGCCCGCTGACTGGCCCGCGCGCGCGGCCAAGCTCGGCGCGGATGTGCCTGCCTGCGTGCTCAGCCGCACCCATATCGGCCTCGGCACCGGCACCGAACAGGTGGAGGTCGAGGATGATCTGGCCGGAACTCCTGTGCTGCTGGTCAACCCGCGCGTGCCGCTTGCGACCGGTCCGGTGTTCAAGGCGTGGGACGGCGTGGACCGGGGCGCGCTGCCCCAAGGCCCGGCGTCAAGGATCGCAAGGGAAGGGCGCAACGACCTTGAAGCGCCCGCTGTTCAGCTATGCCCGGTGATCGCCCAAGTGCTGGCGGCACTCCGTGCGACCAATCCGTCGCTCTCCCGCATGTCCGGATCGGGCGCGACCTGCTTTGCGCTTTACGATACAAGCGAAGCCCGCAACGCGGCAGCGGCGGCGATGCCGCAGGGCTGGTGGACCATGGCAGGGCGGCTGAGGTGACCGCCTCCTTCCGCCAAGTCGGCAGTCCCACCCGCGGCGGCATTGTCTGCACCGCCGACCACGCTTCGAACCGCGTCCCCGCCGATATCGCTCTCGGCATCCCCGAGCACCTGATGGGCGAACACATCGCCCTCGATATCGGCACCGAGGCCATCGCCGAACGCCTCGCCCGCGATTACGCGATCCCCGCCCATATCGCTGCCGTGAGCCGCCTCGTGTGCGACCTCAACCGCGAGGAGACCGCCCCTGGCCACGTCCCGGCGGAGAGCGACGGCCACCCCATCCCCGGCAATGCCGGCGCGGACCGAGAGGGGCGGCTCGGCCGCTTTCACCGGCCTTATCACGCAGCATTGGCTGCATGGCTGGAGCAAAGCGAACCAGCGCTGATCCTCTCGCTCCATTCCTTCACCCCGCGTCTTGCGACCAGCGACACGGCACGGCCCTGGCACATCGGCGTGCTCTACAATCAAGACGATCGCGCCGCCCGCATCGCCATCCCGCTGCTCGAAGCCGAGGGGCTGAATGTGGGCGATAACCTCCCCTATTCAGGGCGCGATCTCAATTACACCATGAACCGCCATGCCGAAGCGGCGGGGCGCGCCTATCTTGGCGTCGAGATCAGGCAGGACTTGGCGCAGGCCCCCGCAGACCACGCCCGCTGGGCTGCTCTGCTCGCCAATATCGCGCAAAGGGTTGCGTCAGAGCTGGCTTGAAGGCAGGGGAGGTGTCGCAAAACCCCCTTCGCAGGAAATCTTATGTCGCACACTTTTGACAAGTCGAAGCTCCCCAGCCGCCACGTCTCGGTTGGCCCGGAGCGCGCCCCGCACCGCTCCTATTACTATGCGATGGGCATGACCGAGGAAGAAATCGCCGCGCCCTTTGTCGGCGTGGTCAGCGCCGGGAACGATTCGGCCCCGTGCAACACCACCCTGAATGCGCAAGCCGATATCTGCCGCGAGGGCGTGATCGCGGGCGGCGGCACCCCGCGCCGGTTCAACACCATCACCGTCACCGATGGCATCGCGATGGGCCATCAGGGCATGAAATCCTCGCTCATCAGCCGGGAAATTATTGCCGATTCGATCGAGGTTTCGGTCCGAGGCCATTGTTATGACGCACTTGTCGGCTTTGCGGGCTGCGACAAGAGCCTGCCGGGCATGATGATGGCGATGCTGCGGCTGAACGTGCCGTCGATCTTCGTCTATGGCGGATCAATCCTGCCCGGCACGCACCGGGGCGCAGACGTGACCGTGGTCGACGTGTTTGAGGCCGTTGGCCAATTCGCCGCCGGAAACTGCCCGCTGACCGAGTTGATCGCGCTCGAAAAGGTCGCCTGCCCCGGCCACGGCGCCTGCGGCGGCCAGTTTACCGCCAACACCATGGCCTGCGTCGGCGAAGCGATCGGCTTGTCCTTGCCGAACAGCAATATGGCGCCCGCTCCTTACAAATCGCGCGATGATATTGCGGTCGCCGCCGGCCGCCAAGTGATGGAGCTGGTCGCGATGAACCTGCGACCGCGCGATATCTGCACGCGCGAGGCCTTCATGAATGCAGCGCGGGTTGTGGCGGCCACTGGCGGCTCGACCAATGCCGCGCTGCACCTGCCTGCCATGGCCAGCGAGGCGGGGATCGACTTTGATTTGTTCGATGTCGCCGAAGTTTTCAAATCAACGCCTTACATCGCGGACTTGAAGCCCGGCGGCAAGTATGTCGCCAAGGATATGCATGAAGCGGGCGGGGTCTACATGGCGATGAAAACGCTGCTTGATGGGGGGTTTATCGACCCCAACCCGATCACCGTCACCGGCAAGACCATCGGTGAAAACCTCGAAGAGATCACCTGGAACCCTGATCAGAAGGTGTTCTACGACGTGAAGACGCCCATTACCCCCACCGGCGGCGTCGTGGGGCTGAAGGGCAGCCTTGCGCCTGATGGCGCCATCGTGAAGGTGGCAGGTATGGCGCGCCTCCAGTTCTCAGGCCCGGCGCGGGTGTTTGATTGCGAGGAAGACGCCTTCGCCGCCGTCGAGACCCGCGACATTGCCGAAGGCTGCGTCATCGTGATCCGTTACGAAGGGCCCAAGGGCGGTCCCGGAATGCGCGAGATGCTCTCCACCACCGCGGCGCTTTATGGGCAGGGCATGGGCGAGAAGGTCGCGCTGATCACCGACGGGCGCTTTTCGGGCGCGACGCGCGGCTTCTGCATCGGCCACGTTTGCCCCGAAGCGGCCGATTGCGGCCCGATCGCATTGGTTGAAGATGGCGATATCATTTCCATCGATGCCGAAACCGGGAGCATCGAACTCGAAGTGGCCGACGATGTGCTCGCCGCGCGCCGCAATGCGTGGCAGCCGCGCACCAATAATTACCAGTCGGGCGCGTTGTGGCGCTACAGCCAAGTCGTTGGCAAGGCGCGTTTCGGGGCGATCACCCATCCCGGCGCCCGTGCGGAAACCCATGTCTTTGCGGATATCTAGCGCGGTTCTAGGCGGTGCGCTGGTGGCTACGGCCTGCGCCCCCCAAGCACCGCCGCCGCCGGGCGAGATGGTGGAATGCGCGATTGGCGCAGGCGCTGCGCTCGCAAAGGCCTGCACGCTTGAGCGCGAAGCCGAAGCCGGGCGCTTTGTGCTGCACCATCCAGGCGGCGGCTTTCGAAGGTTTGCTTTCGAGCCGGAAACAGCGGCGATCATTCCCGCCGACGGCGCAGAGCGGGTGCGCGATCCGGAAATCGCGGGCGATCATCTGGCCTTCTCGCTTGCTGAGAACCGCTACCGCGTGCCGCTTCGCTTGCTGGCAGGTCCACCATGACAAGCGCACAGGTTTTGACTGCGGCGCAGATGCGCGCGGCCGAACATTCGCTGTTTGATGCCGGAGTGAGCGTCGCAGCGCTGATGGAGACCGCAGCGGGCGGCGCTGCGGAGTGGATCCGCCGCATCGCCGCAGGCCGCAGCGTGACCGTGCTGTGCGGGCCGGGCAATAATGGCGGCGATGGCTATGTGATTGCGCGCCGCCTGCGCGAAGCGGGGAGCGCGGTGCGGGTGATCGCCCCGCTGGCGCCTGCTACCGAGGCCGCAAGAACCGCGCGCGAGCGCTGGGGCGGAGCGGTCGAAACAGGAGATTGCGCGGCGGGAGGCGTATTGGTCGATTGCCTGTTCGGATCGGGTCTGACCCGCCCCTTATCTCGTGAACACAGGGATTTGCTCGGCGAACTTGCCGCGCATCATCAGATAAGGGTGGCAGTTGATCTGCCATCGGGCATTGCCACCGACAGCGGCGCGGCGCTGAACAAGGGCCTGCCCGACTATCATCTTACCTTGGCACTCGGCGCGTGGAAGCTGGCCCATTGGAGCCTTCCGGGGCGGCTTGCGATGGGGCAATTGCGGCTTGTGCCCATCGGGATTGGCGAGGTTCCGGGAGCCGCGCAGCTGATTACCCGTCCGCAGATTTTGCCCCCTGGTGCCGAAAGTCATAAATATCTTAGAGGTTTGCTCGGAATAGTTGCGGGCGCAATGCCAGGGGCAAGCTTGCTCGCGGCAAGCGCGGCGCAGCGCGCTGGTGCAGGCTATGTCAAGCTGATCGCCAGCCACCCCGATGCGCGCACGCCGCCTGACCTTGTGACGGAAACCGCGACGCTGGAACAGGCGCTTGCCGATCCGCGCCTCAAAGCGGTGTTGATCGGGCCGGGTCTCGGGCGCGATGCACCAGCCCAAGCGCTGCTGCGCTGCGCGCTCGCCGAGGCGCCTGCACTGGTGCTCGATGCCGACGCACTGATGCTGCTGATGCCTGCTTTGCTCACCCGTTCAGTCCCGATGCTGGCAACCCCGCATGATGGCGAATTGGCGGCGCTTTCGAAAGCCTTCGGGCTTAAGGCCAAGACCCGCCGCGAGCGCGCGCTGGCCTTGGCGCAGACCAGCGGCATGGTGGTGCTGGCCAAGGGGCCGGACACGCTGGTTGTCGCGCCCGATGGCCGCCTTGCACTGGGCAGCCCGGCCCCGACCTGGCTCTCGGTCGCGGGCACTGGCGATGTGCTTGCCGGTATTGCGGCTAGCCGGATGGCCGCGGGCCGCGATCCTTTCGTTGCCGCGTGCGAGGCGGTGTGGCTCCACGGCGCGGCGGCGCGCAGATGCGGCGCGGCGTTCACGCCATCCGCGCTTGCGGATATGGTGGCAGAGGCGCTAGCGGCCTGCCGGTGAGCACGTCAGAACCCATTATTCGCCTCGCCGCCAAGGGCGACGGCGTGACCGCTTCGGGCCGCCATATTTTAGGCGCCGTGCCCGGCGATCTGGCGGACGAGGCGGGGGCCATCAGCCATGGCCCGCACCATGCCGTGCCTGTCTGCCCTCACTTCACAGCCTGTGGTGGATGTCAGCTGCAACATGCTGATGATATTGTGCTTGCAGATTTCGTGCTTGACCGCGTGCTGAATGCGGCAAGGGGGCAGGGGCTGGAACCTGCCGAGGTGTTGTCCGTCTACCTATCGCCCCCGCACACCCGTCGCCGCGCCGGGCTTCACGGGTTGCGGACGGCCAAAGGTGCGGTGATCGGTTGTCGTCAGGCAGGCTCGCACCAGATTGTCGATCTTGCCGAATGCCCGGTGCTCGACCCCGCACTGGCCGCGCTGTTTGCTCCCTTACGCGCGCTTATTGCGAAATTTGCTCCGAAAAGCCCGGTTGGCATCGATATGACGCTGGCCGATCAGGGTGTGGACGCAGCGCTCAGCCAGTTCCCGCTTGACGGGCTCGGGCCGACCGAGGCGCTGCTCGATTTCGCGCGCCAACATGGGCTCGCCCGGCTTACCGTCGATCAGGGCTATGGCCCGGAAACCCTGTGGGAGCCTGAGCCTGCCACCATCACCCTGTCGGGCCTTGCCGTGGGCCTGCCGCCGGGTGCTTTCCTCCAGGCCACCCGCGATGCCGAGGCGCGCATGGTGGCAGATGCGGCCGCGTGGCTTGGAGAGGCGGCAAGGATCGCCGATCTGTTTGCAGGGCTTGGCACATTTGCGCTGGGACTGCGACGCGCGGGGCGCAAGGTGCTGGCTGTCGAAGGCGATCACGCGGCGCACCTTGCCTTCAAGGCGGCTGCGGGCCTTACCGGCGGCACGCTGTTTGCGATGCACCGCGATCTGTTCCGGAACCCGCTCCAAGCGAGCGAACTTAGCCGCTTTGACGCAGTGCTGCTCGATCCGCCGCGCGCTGGTGCGCGCGTGCAGGTGGCCGAACTTGCCGCCAGCGCCGTTCCGCGCATTGTTTATGTGAGCTGCAATCCCTCAAGCTGGGCGCGCGATGCGGCGGTGCTGGCTGCGGGCGGCTATAAACTTGAAAAACTGCGAGCAGTCGGACAGTTCCGCTGGTCGACGCATGTCGAATTGGCAAGCCTGTTCGAGCGTCGCTAGGCGCGCATGGCCCTCAGCACCTGCGCTTCGAGCCAGGCGCGGTGTTCGGGCTCGACATAGGCGTGTCCTGCGCCTTCGCAGCGCGCAATCCGGGGATCGGCGCGATCCCACGCACTTTCAAACACCTGCGCGGTGCGATCGGCGGTGGCGAGCAGGATCGTCACCCGCCCGCCAAATCCGCCAAGGCCCGCGCGCATCTCTTCGGCGAGGCTTGATGGCGGCGGCGGCGGGCGCAGCGAGCGCGCCATCCCGCGCGCCAACTTGCCCAGATCGACCCCGCCGGTAATCAGCCGCACCACTTCGCGCGGGTTTTTCAGCTTTTCGACATAGCGCGCGCGGATCGCTTGCGGAGGGAGCGCCTCGGCCGCATCCTCGCTTTCGTCAGCCTGAATGGTCCACGGATTGGACAGCACCAGCCCGTCGCAGCCCGCGCCGCCTGCCAGCATCAGCGCGGAAGCCGCATCGCAATTGCCGAAAGCCACCACGCGCTCGATCTGTGGGGCCAGCGCGCGAAAGGCCTCGATCCCCGAGGCAATATCGCGCGAGGCATGGCGAAAGCCGCGGTTTTCGCCCTCGCTGTCGCCTACGCCGCGCCGGTCAAAGCGGAAGGCCGGAAAGCCTGCGCGCGCGATCCGCGCGGCCAGCTGCGACTGGCCCGCGAAAGCCCCGCTGCGGATTTCATTCCCGCCGCTCACGATCAGGAGCCCGGTGGTGCCGGGCGCGGTATCGAGACTGGCGGCAAGGCGCAGGTTGCCGCAGCCGAAGGTGAGGTGGAGCCGGCTCATGCAGCAGCCCCATCTTCGCCCGCGATGATTGCGGCAAGGCGGGCGGATTGGCCCGCGTCCTCGCCCGGTTCGGCGCGCAGCCACAGGCCTGCACCGCCAAGATCGCTCGTGCTGATTTCGCGCGCGGCCTCTCCTCCGGCGATCTCAGCCTCTTCAAGCGCGCGCAGCATTTCTGCCCCCAGCATCCATCCGCCCAGCACAAGGCCCCGCTCGCGCCCCTCAGCCATCAGCGCCTCGCTGGTTTCGGCAAGACCGGCCTCGCGCGCTGTGATCGTGCGGGCGCGGATCAGCCCGCGCAGCAGCTTGGCGCCGGATAGCGGCGCATAGCGCCAGCTTGGCAGGCCCGCAGGGATCAGCAATGCGCCTGCCCGGATCGTCAGCACCTCGGTGGCGCACACTGCCCTTGCGGCCTTGACCACGGCTGCACGCCAGCCTTCGAGCGTTTGCGCTTCGAGCGGGGCAAGGCTTTCGTTGCAGCCCGGCAGATCGGGAAGGAAGCTGTCGATCCCGGCCTTATCGAGCGCGCGCATCGTCGCCATCGTGAAACGCCGCAGCTTGTTGGCCTCGTCAAACCACGCCGGGCACACCAGCACGCGGCGCGCGCGGGCGCGATCAAGGCTGACCAGCAATTCTTCCGAAGTGCCGCCGCCGGGCAGGGGCGCGTGCCAGCTTGCGATCATCTGCGCCCCGTCCGCAAGCCGCGATCAGGCCGCCGCCGCCAGCTTGGCCTCGGCAAAGGCGAGCAGGCCGCCATAGGTTTCCAGCATTTCGCCATCCACGTCATCATCGTCGATCACGATGCCGAGCCGGTCTTCCATTTCGGTGAGCAGGCCTGCAACTGCCATCGAGTCCAGCTCGGGCAGGTGGCCGAACAGTCCCGAAGACGGCTCCAGCGCATTGGCGCGCGCCGGATCGAGCCCCAGCACATCGGCAATCAGGGCCTTGAGTTCATGGTCCACGGCAAGATCGGTCATTGCAACTGCCCTGTTGGCTGCGGGGTTAGGCGGTGTGGCCGCGTCGCTTAGCCACGCGGAACGCCCGGCGCAAGCTTGGCCGCTGCCGCAGTGCCAATCCGGCGCAGCATCCGCTTGGCCAGCGGCGGCCATGCCGGGGGCGCGAAAGGCGCAAGGCAATCGATCCGGTAGCGCGCGCGGGTCTCTTCCATCCAGTCGGCTTTGTAGCTCTGATCGCCGGTGCCGAAATCGATGAGCTGGACGCCGTCGGTGTCGATGGCATGGGCAAACAGCGCGGCGCTGAGCGTGGTTCCGGCCGAGAGATGCTTGTGGCTTTCAAGATGGGCGAGCTTGTGGATGTAGGCGATGCCGTTCTCGATCGTCCAGAACTGAGCGGCGATGGGCTCGCCCTCGTGGATCGCAAGCCCGAGGCGCATGCGCCCGGCCGCTGCTTCGCTTTGCGCAAAGGCGCGCAGCATCGCAGGATTGCCTTCGGCGGGCTTCCAGCTGGCGGCATAGATGCCTTCGTATGCGGCCCAGTCGGCGGGATCGAAAGCGGTGATGATGCGGGTTTCGACCTTCTTGCCCTTGCGCTTCAAAGTGGTGCGAAGCGGGCCGGGGCGGCTTTCCCAGTATTGGGCAAAGCTGCGGCCTGCGACGCGCAGGATGTGGTTGGTATCGCACGCCGACACGGCAACGAGCCAGCCTGCCGCGCGGAAGGCAGCCGCAAGCCGGGCGGCGGAACCATCCTCGTCGGGCACCGGCTCCAGCGTGACGCGGTGGCCGCGCGCTTTGAGCTGCCGGGCGATTTCGGCGAGCAGGGCATCGCCCCTCGGCCCGGCGGGCGCGAGTTGGCGCCAGGTGAAGCTGTACCAGTTGCGCAGCGGGGTGATGCGCCCGCGATCTTCGGTGAGCGCAAGGGCGGCGCTTGCCTCGGCATCGCTGGCAATCGCGATCAGCGGCACCAGCCCGCTATCGGCGAGCAGTTGATACCATTCGGCGCGGTCAAACGGCGCGCGTGTGCAGGGGCTTGGCGTATGGGCGCCATTCAGCGCTTGCAAGACGTTAACCCTGTCGTGATACCGCGCTTCGATCACTTGCTGCATGCCTCTTGGAAACTCATGACAAACCCGCCCGACCCTGCGCCTTTGCCGCTTGATCACCTGGCCGAAAGGGCCGGGATCATGGGACATGACACGGCACCGGCGCTGGTGCTGCGGGAGCGCACTCTTAACCACAAGGAGTTAAGAGAGCATGTTGCATGCCTCGCCGGATGGCTGACGGCGCGGGTTCCTGAACGCGGCGCGCGGGTGGCGACGTGGGCGGCCAAGGGCGAGCTTGCGTGTCTGATGCCGCTTGCGGCGGCGCGGGCAGGGCTGGTGCATGTGCCGATCAATCCGCTTTTGAAGCGCGCGCAGGTTGCGCATATTCTGGCCGATAGCGGGGCGAGCCTGCTGATCGGTACGCCCTCGCGCATATCGGGCCTTGAGGCAGGCGATGTGCCTGATGCTTGCGCGGTGGTGGAGGAAGCCGCCACGCTTGTCGAGGCAGCCGCGTGGGAGCACAGCCTCGGGCCATCGCAGGCCGATCCGGCAGAGCTGGCGGCGATCCTGTATACCTCGGGCTCCACCGGCCGCCCCAAGGGTGTGATGCTAAGCCATGCCAATATGTGGCTGGGCGCCGTCAGCGTGGCGCATTATCTTGGGCTGGCGGGCGATGATGTGACGCTGGCGGTGCTGCCCTTGTCTTTCGACTATGGGCAGAATCAGCTCCTTTCCAGCTGGTATGCAGGCGGCTGCGTCGTGCCGCTCGATTTCCTGTTCCCGCGCGATGTGGTGAAGGCCTGTGCGCGGCACGGCGTGACGACGCTTGCCGCTGTCCCGCCCTTGTGGGTGCAATTGACCGAAGCCGAGTGGCCCGCCGAGGCCCGCGCAAAGCTGCGCCGCCTCACCAACAGCGGCGGCGCGCTGACGGTTGATCTCGTGCGAGCCTTGCGCGGCCTGTTTCCCGCAGCAAGCCTGTTCCCGATGTATGGCCTGACCGAAGCCTTCCGCTCGACCTATCTCGATCCCGCGCTGGTCGATCAGCACCCGGCATCAATGGGGCGCGCGATCCCCTTTGCCGAAATCTTTGTCATCAATGATGCTGGCGACATGGCCGCCGATGGCGAAGAAGGCGAGTTGGTGCATTGCGGGCCACTGGTGGCGCAGGGTTACTGGCGCGATCCGGTGCGCACCGCCGAACGCTTCAAGCCCGCGCCTGCGGCTTCCAGCTATGGCGGGATGGCGGTTTGGTCTGGCGACAGGGTGCGGCGCGACGCGCAGGGCCTTCTTTATTTTGCAGGGCGCCGCGATTGGCTGATCAAGAGCGCGGGCAACCGCATCAGCCCGCAGGAGATCGAGGAGGCAGCGCTTGCCACCGGCCTTGTCGCCGAAGCGGTCGCGCTGGGTATTCCCGATGCCCGGCTTGGCCAGAGCGTTCATCTGGTGGTGCGAGGAAACGGCGATCCCGAGGCGCTGAGCAAGGCGCTCCAGCGCGAGCTGCCCAATTTCATGCAGCCCCACCACATCCACTGGCGTGAGGCGATGCCGATCAATCCCAATGGCAAGATTGATCGCAGCGCGCTTGCCGCAGAACTCACCGAAAGGTTCGCCGCGTGAAGCCTGTTGGCCCGATTCCCTCCGGTTTTGACGCCATCGACGGCGAACTCGCCATTTCCGGGCGCAAGGTCAGCGATCTGGTGGCCGAGGCGGGGCGCACGCCGCTGTTCGTCTATGCCCGCGAACGGTTTGATGCCCGCGTCGCCGAATTGCGCCGCGCACTGCCTTCGCGAGTGGGGCTGAACTATGCGGTGAAGGCCAATCCCATGCCGCAAGTGGTCGCGCATATGGCGGGGCTGGTCGATGGTTTCGACATTGCCTCGTCCGGCGAACTTGCCATCTGCCAGAGCGTCGGGATCGATCCTGCGCGCATCAGCTTTGCCGGGCCGGGCAAGCGCGATGACGAGTTGGAAGCCGCGATTGCCGCAGGCGTGACGCTCAATTGCGAATCGGGCGGAGAACTCGCCCGCGCGCTCGCCATTGCTGAACGCCTTGGCGTGCGCCCGCGCATCGCGATGCGGGTTAATCCCAGCTTCGAACTGAAAGGTTCGGGCATGAAGATGGGCGGCGGGGCCAAGCCGTTCGGGATCGATGCCGACAAGGTGCCGCAACTTGCTCGCGACGCGATCGCTGCGGGAGCCGAATGGCGGGGCCTCCACATCTTCACCGGCAGCCAGGCCCTGAGCGCCGATGCGATCATCGAGGCGCAGGCCAATGTGCTCGATCTCGCCCTTGCGCTGGCCGAAGAAATCGGGGTGCCCCTGCCCAAGCTCAACATGGGCGGCGGGTTTGGCATTCCCTATTTTCCAGGCGATGAGCCGCTTGATCTGGCCCGCGTCGGCTCAGCTTTGCACGCGCGCGTCGCCCACCTGCCACCGATGCTCGAAGCGACTGACCTGTGCATCGAACTTGGCCGCTATCTCGCGGGCGAGGCGGGGGTTTATCTGTGCCGCGTGATTGATCGCAAGGAAAGCCACGGGGCGACCTACCTCGTGACCGACGGGGGCTTGCACCACCAGCTTGCCGCATCGGGCAATTTCGGCACGGTGGTGCGGCGCAATTACCCGAGTGCGATTGCGACCCGCTTTGGCGCTGCGCCCGAGGAGGAAGTCAATATCGTCGGCTGCCTGTGCACCCCGCTTGATCGGCTTGCTGATAACGCCGCCATGCCGCGTGCCGAAGTTGGTGATCTGGTCGCGGTGTTCTGCGCCGGAGCCTATGGGGCAAGCGCCTCGCCCAGCGGCTTTCTCGGGCACGGCCCCGCGGCGGAAATGCTCGTGTAGTGCGCGCGGGGCGGGGCTGCGTTAACCGCGCGGCTTTGCCTGTCCCAGAACGGGATAGGGCACTGAAATGGCGGCCTATAACTAACACAATATTCACCATTATCTGCGAGGTGTTTGCGGTCACCCGCGCGGTGGGATGGCCAAGGTCGCTCCTTGGCACTGCGATCCCGCCCCGCATTTTGGCCAAGGACACGACATAATGCCGACTACCTCGTCCCTCGTCCGTCTTGCAGGCTGCGTGCTTGTGCCGTTCGCGCTTGCCGGGTGTGCGGGCGGCACCCAGTTGCCGCCTGCCAGCTATGCCATGGGGCCGATCGCGCCGAGCGAGGCCTATACCATCGGGCCGCTCGACGAAATCACCATTCATGTCTGGCGCAATCCGGAACTGAGCGCCGACAAGGTAAAAGTGCGCCCTGATGGCCGCCTCACCATTCCGCTGGTGCAGGATATTCCCGCTGTGGGCAAAACCGCGACCGAGCTTCAGGACTACATCGCCGAGAAACTCTCGAAGTATATCCAGCAGCCGATCGTTTCGGTGATCGTCAACACGCCCGAAGGCAATTTCATCCAGCAGGTGCGGGTAATCGGCGCAACCGCGCAGCCCGCGTCGCTGCCTTACCGTGCCAACATGTCGGTGCTCGATGCGATGATCGCGGTCGGCGGGCTCAACGAATTTGCCGCCGGCAACCGCGCCAAGCTCATTCGCCTCAACCGCGAGACGGGCGAGCAGGAGGAGTTTCGGCTGCGCTTGTCCGATCTCATCCGCCGGGGCGATGCCAGCGCCAATGTGCTGCTGATGCCGGGCGATACCATCATCATCCCCGAAAGCCGGTTCTAAGAGCGCGGCGCGGGGAGGGGCACACCACATGCATGAACTTTTCGATGAGGTGCGCGCGGCGCTGTTTGCGGTCTGGCATCGCCGCTGGGTTGCGCTGGGCGTGGCCTGGGGCGTGTGCCTGGCGGGCTGGCTGGTGATCGCGATGATCCCCAATTCCTACGAATCCAAGGCACGCATCTATGTTGATGTGGCCGATGTGCTGTCCAAGCAGCTGGGCATTGCGGGTGATGGCCAGCAGGAAATCATGCGCGTGCGCCAGACGCTGGCGAGCCACAAGAACCTCGAAAAGGTCATCACCGCCACCCGGCTCGGTCAGGGGCTGACTTCGCGTAGCGAACTCGACGCCGCAGTCATCGAGTTGGAAAAGAAGGTCAAGGTGACCAGCGAGCAGGACAATCTGTTCGAAATCACCGCTTCGATCGGCAAGCGCGACCTGTCCGATGCCGAAAACGCCATGCTGGCGCGCGATGTGGTGCAAAAACTGCTCGACATTTTCCGCGATGAACATGTCGCTGGCAACCGCGCCGGGATCAGCCAGGCAGTGAGCGATCTTGACCGCCAGCTTGAAGAGCGCAAGGCCGAGCTTGAAGTGGCCGAACAGCGCCGCCTTGCCTTCGAAGCCGCCAATCCCGACATGATCGGCGGCACCGAAACGCTGTCTTCGCGCGTTGCGCAGGCGCGCACCGAATTGCGCAGCACCGAGGCTGATCTTGCCGCCGCCGAAAGCGCGCTGGCCGCGCTGAAAGGTCAGCTCGCGGGCACGCCCAAGACAATCTATGATGGCACGCCTGCCTCGGGCGCGCGCGGCGCGCTGACGGCGGCGCAGACCCAGCTGGCCGAATTGCGGGGGCGCGGGCTGACGAACGAGCATCCCGATATCGTTTCAGCGACGCGGCAGGTGCAATTGCTCAGCCGACAGGTGGCAGCCGATCCGCAAGGTGGCGGCGGAGCGGTGAACCCGACCTATTCTTCGCTTCAGGCGATGATGATCGAGCGCCAGGCGACGGTCGATTCGCTCCAGGCCAAGCGGGCCGCGCTGCAATCGGGCTTTGCCTCGCTGATGGCGAGCCAGGCGACCGAACCGGCGGTGGCAGCCGAGGCCAACCGGATCAGCCGCGATTATGAAGTGCTGCGGCAGAATTACGAAAAGCTGCTCCAGAACCGCGAAGACCTGCGCACGCGCGGCAAGGTGGAAGACAAGGCGAGCCAGTTCCGGTTTGACCTGATCGATCCGCCCACTGTGCCGCAAAAGCCGGCGGCGCCCAATCGCCCGCTGCTGCTGCTGGGGGTGCTGATTGTCGGGATCGGGGCCGGAGTGGCGGCCGCCTATGCGCTGGGCCTGCTGCGTTCGACCTTTGCCAGCCCCGCCAAGCTCGAACGCGCATTCGATCTGCCGGTCATCGGGGCGATCTCGCTGACGATTTCGGATGCCGCGCGCAGGCTCGAAAAGAAGCGGCTGAAGCAGTTTGCGGGCGCGACCGCGGGCCTTGTCGGGGTGTTCCTGATCCTGGTGGTGATCGAGATCATCACCGTGAGCACGGTGGCGTGAGGAGGGGATAATGACCGAACACAGCAAAATCGATCCCGCCGCCGCCAAGCCTGCCTCGCTGATCGAGCGGGCCGATGCGATGTTTGGCCTTGGCCAGTTGGGCAGCGGGGCGGCCGTGCCGCGCAACCTGCCCGGCCCTGCGCAGCGCCGTCCGGTTCCGCCGCCCGCCACGCGGCGCGCGGCACCAGCGCCTGCCGCCATGCAGCCGCCCGTTGCCGCGCCTGTTGCGGACCCGGTGGCCGCCGCGCCTGCGCCCGCTCCGGCTGCCACTGCGCAAGCCGTGCCGCAAACCGCACAGGCGGTCGCTTTCGCCGGTCCTTTCCAGAAGATCCCGCGCGATCACCTCGCCAATCAGGGCCTGATCGTGCCCGAGGCGCCCGTTACCGCGCTGCTTGAGGAATTCCGCATCGTGAAGCGCGAACTGCTGGCGGATGCGCGCAATAGCCACGATCCGCTGGCGCGGCGCATTCTGGTGTGCTCCCCCCATTCGGGCGAGGGCAAGACCTATTGCGCCACCAACCTCGCGATCGCGCTCGCGGCCGAACGCGATATCGAAGTGGTGCTGGTGGATGCCGATGTGGTGCGCCCGTCGGTGACCACCCGGCTTGGCATCGCAGGCGGCAAGGGGCTGATGGATGCGCTCGCCGATCCGCGCATTGCGCCAGAAGGTCTTGTTATTTCTACTGATATCCCGAACCTGTTCGTGCTGCCCGCAGGCAGTGGCAACAATCTCGACGCTGAATATCTCGCCAGCGAATACACCGGACAGCTGCTTGACCGGCTGACCGACGGCGCGCCGCGCCGCATTCTGGTGTTCGATACCCCGCCCGCGCTTGCTGCCTCGCCCGCTGCCGAACTTGCCGCCCATGTGGGGCAAGCGGTGCTGGTGGTGCGCGCCGAGGAAACCAGCCGCGCCGCGCTCGAGGATGCCCAGCAGCTCCTTTCGGCCTGCCGCGACATCAAACTTCTGCTCAACGCCGCGCGTTACAGCCCTTCGGGCCGTCGCTTCGGCAAATATGGGGAGGCCGGGGAATGAAACACCTCAGCGCGCTCACTGCACTTGCTCGTCCGCTGGCGCTGATTGCCGGTGTTGCTGCCATGCCGCTTGCCGCTCAGGATATGGGCGGCGCGCAAGGGGGGATGCCGGGCGGCGATGGCGCCATGCCCGGCAATGCCGCCACCACCCGCGCGGTGCAGCCCTATATCGAAGTCAATCAGGTGCTCACCGCGCAGCTTTCGCCGGGCAATGATGTCGTCACTTTCACCCAGATCGCCAGCGGAGTTGATGTCAATCTGCAAGGGCGCAACAGCGGGATTGCCGCCTCGATCCGTTACGAGCGCAACATCGGCTATGGCAATGACAGCGTTGACAGCGACGCGGTAAGCGGTGTGCTGCGCGGCACGCTTGCCGTGGTGCCCAACACGCTCAACCTCGAAGCGGGCGCGCTGGGCGTGCGCACGCGCGTTGATGCAGGCGGCGGCACCACTGCAAACCCGCTCGCCCGCGAGGATCAGACCAGCCAGATCTACAGCGTTTACGCCGGGCCGAGCCTCACCGAACGCATCGGCATTGTCGATGTCGCGGCGGTCAGCCGCGTCGGCTACACCCGCTTTGATGTCGATAATGCGGTGGTGGACGCGCAGGGCAACCCGGTCGACACCTTCGATGAAAGCGTGACCTATCTGGGCCAGCTGCGCGCCGGGATCAGGCCAGGCGATCTGCTGCCGATCGGCATTGCGGCCACGGCAGGCGGATTTCAGGAGGATATCTCCAACCTCGATCAGCGCGTGCGCGATCTTTACGCGCGCGTCGATGTGACACTGCCGGTCACCCGCTCGCTCGCACTGGTGGGCGGTATCGGCTATGAAAATGTCGAGATTTCGAGCCGCGACGCACTGCGCGATGCCAATGGCAATCCGATCATTGGCGCCAACGGCCAGTTTGTCACCGATAGCGCCGCACCGCGCATTTTGGCCTTTGATGTCGATGGCCTGCTTTGGGACGTCGGCGTGCAATGGCGACCTAGCTCGCGCACCTCGCTCTCGGCGGCGGTCGGGCGGCGTTACGCCTCGACCACCTATTACGGCAATTTCACCTACAACCCGAACGCACGCAGTGCCTTTGCGCTTGATGTCTATGATGGCGTCACCGGCCTTGGCGGCGTGCTCAACAATGGCCTCTCGCGCCTGTCGAACAGCTTCGAGGCGGTGCGCAACCCGGTGACGGGCGATTTCGGCGGGTTGGTGACCGGGCAAGATGGCGCAGCCGGGATCGGCACGCTCGGCTCGGTGCGCTCGGCCGCGTTCCGCGGGCGCGGGGTGCGGGCATCCTATCAGCACCAGGTCGGCCGCACCACGGCAGCGATTGCGGCAGGCTATGATCGCCGCAGCTTCATCGCCGCGGCCGGAACGGTGTTGGCGGCGGCCAATGGCGTAATCGACGAAAACTATTACGTCAACGCCGGGCTTCAGCGGGATCTTGGCCGCAACGCCAACATCAGCGCCAATGGCTATATCAACTGGTTCGAAAGCGGCACCAACACCGGCAATCTCACGGCCAGCGGCGCATCGGTCGCCTATAACCGCACGCTGACTTCGCGTCTGGTCGGGCGGGCCGCTGTCGGTGTGGACTATTTCGACAGCCAGTTCACCGCCGATGATGTCGCCTTTGCCACCGCCCTTTTGGGCCTGCGCTACAATTTCTGAACGTCTGGGGTGCTCCGATCATGTATGAACAATTCTACGGACTTGGCGCAAGAGCGTTCCAGCTGACGCCTGACCCGCAGTTCTATTTCGAAAGCGCCAGCCACAAGCGCGCGCTCAGCTATCTGGGCTATGGCCTCAATCAGGGCGAGGGCTTTATCGTCATCACCGGAGAGGTGGGCGCGGGCAAATCGACGCTGGTTGCTCACCTCATGGAGCGGGTCGATCCGGCAGCGCTTACCGTGGCGCAGATCGTCACCACCGCGCTTGATGGGACAGGGCTGGTGCACATGGTGGCCGAAGCTTTCGGGCTTATGGCCGATGGGCTGGACAAGGCCGGACTGCTCGCAGCGATCGAGCGTTTCCTCCAGGACGAGGCGCGCGCCGGGCGGCGTGCGCTGTTGATTGTCGATGAATGCCAGAACCTCGATCTCGCCGGATTGGAGGAGCTGCGGATGCTCTCCAATTTCCAGCTCGGTTCGCACCCGCTCCTGCAAAGCCTGCTGCTCGGCCAGCCCGAGTTTCGCCGCACGCTGGCGCACCATCCGGCGCTCGAACAATTGCGCCAGCGGATCATCGCTTCGCACCATCTCGAAGGACTCAATGCCGGCGAGATCGCGCATTACGTGCGCCACCGCTTGGCGCAGGTGGGCTGGGACGGCGGCAATCCGGCGCTGGCCCGCGATCTCATGCCTGCGATCTTTCGCACCACCGGCGGCATTCCGCGCCGGGTCAATCAGGTGATGAACCGCCTGCTGCTGCTCGGTGCAATCGAGGAACGGCGCGAACTGACCTGCGCGATGCTCGATGCGGTGATTGCCGAAATGAACGCCGATCAGACGCGCGGCGCAGCGCCGCAGCCAAGCCCGCTCAGTATCGAACCCGAAGCGCCGCTTGCCGTTGCGCCCGCCGCCGCACCCGAGGCTGCGCCCAGCGCCGCACTAGGCGAAATGTCGGCGCTGCTGGCCGAGCGTGACGAGCGCACCGCCGAACTCGAAGCGGCGATCCGCGAATTGCAGGCCGCAGGCGCGGGGCAAGCTGGCGAACCGGCTGCCCATCCCGCAGCTCCGCGTGATCCCGCGCTGATGGCCTCGCTTGCCCAGATCGAGGCGCGGCTTGAAGAACAGGAGCAGAGCTTGCGCCATGTGCTCGCCATGCTGATCGAGTGGCTGGAGGGTGATACCTCGCGCAAGGCAGCCTGAGCCATGACGATGCAGCCCTTTCCCCCGCCGGGCGAAACTGAACGCACGGCCCCCGTCATCAACGGCCTGTCGGTTGATGTCGAGGACTGGTTCCAGGTCGGCGCGTTCGAAAATGTGATCGCGCGCAGCGATTGGGATACGCTGAAAACGCGGGTGGAAGATAATGTCTTTCGCATCCTTGATCTGTTTGCCGAAGCTGATGTCAAGGCGACCTTCTTCACGCTGGGCTGGGTAGCAAAGCGCCATCCGGCGATGATGCGACGGATTGCCGATGCAGGCCACGAGGTGGCGAGCCATGGCTATGATCATGCGCGGGTCTTCACCTTTGATCGCAAGGCATTTGCCGAGGATATCCGCACCGCGCGCGCAGTGCTTGAAGATAGCTCTGGCCAGCACGTGACCGGGTATCGTGCGCCGAGCTTTTCCATCGATCACCGCACGCCCTGGGCCTTTGCCGAGCTTGCAGAGCAAGGCTACGCCTATTCCTCCAGCGTCGCGCCGGTGGTCCATGATCACTATGGCTGGCCCGCAGCGCCGCGCTTTGCTTTCCGCCCGCTTGCCTCGGCAAGCCTTGTCGAATTGCCCGTTACCACCGCGCTGTTTGGGGGGCGGCGGTTGGCTGCTGGCGGGGGCGGGTTCTTCCGCGTGCTGCCCTATGGCTTTTCGCGCTGGGCGATCCGGCAGGTCAATCGTGCCGAGGGGCGCCCGGCGGTGTTCTATTTTCACCCCTGGGAGATCGATCCTGCGCAGCCGCGCGTGCCGGGTGCGCCGATCCGCTCTCGCCTCAGGCACTACACCGGCCTTGCCCGCATGGCGGGCAAGCTCACCGATCTGGTGCATGAATTTCGCTGGGGGCGGATGGACGCGGTCGCCGCAGTCGAGGCGCTGCGGGCCGATGAACTGGCTGCACCGCAGGCCATCGCAGCCCATGAGGCCGCCGCGTGAATGCTCCCGTCCGCTTCGCCCATGCGGTAACCGCCTTCGACCCGCGCGATCCGCGTGAGGCCGCAGCGCTGGCATGCTTCGTCGCGGAGCACGGCGGCAGCCTGTTCCACCTGCCGCAATGGCTCAGCGCCGTTGAACGCGGCACCGGTCAGCGCGCGGGCGGATTTGTCACCCGCCAGATGGGCACGGTGACAGGTTGGCTGCCGCTGACAGAGGTGCGCTCGGCCTTGTTCGGCAAGGCGCTGGTATCGAGCGGCTTTGCCGTGGGCGGCGGCATCCTTGCGAGCCACCCCGATGCGGCCGATGCGCTCGCCCGCGCGGCCTGCGATCATGCGGTGGCAAAGGGCTTTAGCGGCATCGAGCTACGCGGCGGGCGGGTTCCCGATGGCTGGGCCAGCTGGGATGATAAGCATTGCGGTTTCGAACGCGCACTGGCGGATGGCGACGAGGCGGAACTCCTCGCCATCCCGCGCAAGGCCCGCGCCGAGGTGCGCAAAGGGCTGGGCTTTGGCCACCGCGTCACCATCGGGCGTTCGGCCACGGATATGGCGGCGCATTACGCCTGCTACAGCGCGAGCGTGCGCAATCTCGGCACGCCGGTGTTCCCCCGGCGGCTGTTCAGCGCGATGCTGGACGCTTTCCCCGCTACGAGCGATATTCTGACAGTATGGCAAGGCGATACGCCGCTCGCAAGCGTGCTCAGCTTCTATCATGGAGGCGCGGTGATGCCGTTCTGGGGTGGCGGCACGTTCGATGCCCGCGCCGCGCGCGCCAATGAGGTGATGTATTACGAACTGATGCGCCACGCCCGCAGGCAAGGATGCACGCGCTTCGATTTCGGGCGTTCCAAGACTGGCAGCGGGCCCTACAGCTTCAAGAAGAACTGGGGCTTTGTGCCTGAACCGCTCACCTATGCGGCATGGAGCGCGCCGGGCCAGCCTGCCCGCAATATCGATCCCACCGATGCCAGCTACAGCCGCAAGATCGCATTGTGGAAAAAGCTGCCCTTGCCCGTCGCCAATCTGATCGGCCCCGTGATCGCGCGGGGACTGGCGTGATGCAGGCCGGAGAGGAAATCCTGTTTTTGGCGCACCGCGTGCCGTTTCCGCCCAATCGCGGCGACAAGATCCGCGCGCATCATCTTCTTAAGGCGCTCGCCCAAATCGCACCAGTGCATGTCGGATGCCTTAGCGAAAGCACTGAGGATCGCGCCGGGATTGCAGAACTGGCACAAGTCGCCGCCAGCCATTGCGCGCCCCCGCGCAGCAAGCCGCTGGTGCTCGCAGGGCTTGAGGCCGTGGCGCAGGGCAGGCCTGTCACCCTCACCGCGTTCCATTCGCGCGCGCTCGAACGCTGGGTGCGCACAACGATCGCAGCCCGGCCAATCGGTGCCATCGTGGTGTTTTCGGGGCAGATGGGGCAATATGTGCCTGCCGATTTCGCCGGGCGCGTCATCATCGATCTGTGCGATGTCGACAGCGTCAAGTTCGCGCAATATGCCGCAAACGGGGAACGCGTCTGGCTCAACACCCGCGAAGCGCGGCTGCTGGCGCGGGAGGAAGAACGGCTCGGCACGCGCGCCGATGCGACGATCCTCATCACCGAGGCGGAAGCCGCGCTTTACCGCCAAGGCCTCATTAACCCTGCGGCCGTCAATGTGCAGGTGATCGGCAACGGGATCGACGCCGCTTTCTTTGATCCGTCCAAGGTCAAAGCCCATCCCGAAATAGCGGGCCGCGCGGGGCCGCATTTTACCTTCACCGGCCAGATGGATTATCGGCCCAATGAACAGGCGGCGATCTGGGCAATTGAGCAGCTTCTGCCCGCTTTGCGTGCGCACTGGGCCGACGCTGAAATCCATATTGTCGGGCGCAGCCCCACGCCGGCGCTCTTGGCGCTGGCGGATCGCCCCGGTGCGACCATCTGGGGCGAGGTTCCCGATGTGCGCCCGTTTGTTGCCGCAAGTGATGCCATGATTGCGCCGCTGATGATCGCGCGCGGCGTGCAGAACAAGGTGCTGGAGGCCATGGCGATGGCGCGGCCCGTGCTGCTTACGCCCGAGGCTGCCACCGGCATCGCGGCGCGCGACGGGGAAGAATGGCTGATCGCAGCCGCCAATCCTGCCGCGATGGCGGCGCGCGCGGCGCATGTGCTGGGCGCGCCCGGTGCACCGCAGGCGATGGGCGCAGCAGCACGCCGTTTCGTGCTGGATCATCACGCCTGGGAAGCCATGCTCGGGCCGCTTGAGCGCTTGCTTGCGCAAGGCGGGAAGGGCGAACGCCATGCCGCCTGACGTTTTGAGCCCCTCTGCCCATCGCACTGCGCTGTCAGACCGCATCGCGCCGCAGTGGCGCGAACCGCTGGCGGCGCTGGCGGCAGCAGCCGCGCTCGTCATGCTGGTAGCGCGGCGCGAATGGGCCGAAATGGCGCACCAATGGTGGGCGATCGAGACCTATAGCCATGTTCTCCTGATCCCACCCATCATGGCATGGCTGGTGGCAATCAAGCGCAAGGAGCTTGCCGCCATCACGCCGCAAGGCTGGCTGCCGGGGCTGGGCGTGGTGGGGGCTGGGTTGCTGCTGTGGCTGATCGGACGGGCAAGCGCGATCAATCTCATTGCCCACGCCGGAGCTGTCGCCGCTCTGCAAGGCGCGGTGCTGGCGCTGATCGGGCCGCGCGCTGCGCTGGTGATTGCGCTTCCGCTGGCGATAGGCGTGTTTCTGGTGCCGTTCGGCGATGAGATCATCCCGCCCCTGCAAGCGATCACTGCTGGCATCGCCATCGCTTTGACGCAGTGGAGCGGGGTTACGGCCACCATCGACGGGATCAACATCTATACCCCCGCCGGGTGGTTCATCGTCGCCGAGGCGTGCTCGGGCGTGAAGTTTCTGATCGCGATGGTAACGCTGGGCGTGCTGGTGTGCTCCACGCGGTTTGCCAGCTGGCAGCGGCGCGCTGCCTTCATGCTGGCTGCCGTGATCGTGCCGGTGCTGGCCAATGGCGTGCGGGCATGGGGCACCATCTTTCTTGCCCAGTTTTACGGGGCTGAAGTCGCCGCCGGTTTCGATCATATCATCTATGGCTGGGTGTTCTTTGCGATTGTGATCGCGGTGTTGCTGGCGGGCGCGTGGCGCTGGTTCGAGGCCGATCCCGAAGATTATGGCTGGAGCGCGGCCGAGGCGGCGCAATCGCCGTTGATCGCCCGGATCGAGGCGATTGCCGCCCCGCTGCCGACGCTGCTCTCGCTGCTTGCCGTGATGGCGCTGGCCGCGAGCGCGCTGGCGGCCTTTATTCCCGCACTTCCCGCAGGCTAGCCGCGCGATGTGCGGGATCGCAGGGGTGATCGCGTCCCAGCGCGCCCAGCCGGTTGACGGCGCGATTGTGAAGGCCATGGCCGATGCGCTGCTGCATCGCGGGCCGGATGGAAGCGGGGTATGGAGCGCGCCCGGCATCGGGTTTGGCCACCGCCGCCTTGCCATCATCGATCTGGCCGGATCGCCGCAACCGATGGTGAATAGCGATCGCCGCCTCGTCATCACCTTCAACGGCGAGATTTACAATTACCGCGCGTTGCGCCGCGAATTGCAGCGCGAGGGATTTGTCTTCAGGACTTCGGGCGATACCGAAGTGATCCTTGCCGCCTATGCGCGCTGGGGAAGCGCGTGCCTTGATCGGCTCGACGGAATGTTCACTTTTGCGCTTTACGATCAGGCCAAGGGCGAAGTGTTGCTGGCGCGCGACCGTTTGGGCGTAAAGCCGCTCTATTACGCGCCGCTGCCCGATGGCAGCCTGGCCTTCGCCTCCGAACTGAAAGGCCTGCTTGCGCATCCCCTGCTGCCGCGCCGGGTGAGCCGCGAGGCGGTGGATGCCTTTCTGGCATGGGGCTATGTGCCCGAAAGCCACGCCATTCTTGAAGGCGTGAACAAGCTGCCGCCGGGCCATTTCTGGCAATTTGCAATCGGCGGCGCGCGCGGTGCACCGCAGCGCTGGTGGGATATCGATTTCACCGGGCGTGAGCACGCGGACGAGGCCGAATTGTCCGAAGAACTGCTCCGCCTGATGCGTGCCGGAGTGCAATCGCGCATGGTTGCCGAGGTGCCGCTGGGCGCGTTCCTTTCGGGCGGGGTCGATAGCTCAAGCGTGGTCGCGCTGATGAGCGAGGCGAGCGGCGCCCCCGTCCAGACCTGCTCGGTCGGCTTTGATGTCGCAAGCGTAGATGAAACCGCTTACGCGCGCCGGATCGCAGCGCAATTCGGCACCGATCATCACGAGCGCATTGTCGGGCGCGGTGACTTCGCCGCCATCGAAAGCCTTGCCGCGATGTTCGATGAACCTTTCGCCGATCCTTCCGCGCTGCCCACTTGGCGCGTGTGCCAACTGGCGCGTGAGCGGGTGAGCGTAGCGCTGTCGGGCGACGGGGCGGACGAGGCTTTTGCCGGTTACCGCCGGCAGGTTTTTCACCATCATGAGGAACGCGTGCGCGGGCTTATTCCGCAAGGTCTGCGCAGCGCGGTGTTCGGCACCCTTGGGCGGGCCTATCCCAAGGCCGACTGGGCGCCGCGCCCCTTGCGCGCCAAAGCAACCCTGCTGGCGCTCGCCGAGACGGGTGAGGAAGGCTATGTCCGCGCCTTGTCTGCCATGACGCCCGAGGCGCGCCGCGCGCTCTATGCCCCCCGCTTTGCGAAAGCGCTGGGCGGCTTTCGCGCCGAGGACGAGGTGATCGCGCTCATGCGCAGGGCACCGGGTTTGAGCGGGCTCGACCGCGCGCAATATGCCGACCTTGCGTTCTGGCTGCCGGGCGATATCCTCACCAAGGTTGATCGCACCAGCATGGCTGTGAGCCTTGAGGCGCGCGAGCCGCTACTCGATCACCGCCTGATCGAATTTGCCGCGCGCCTTCCCGAAGCGATGCGGGTGAGGGGGCAGACCGGCAAATATCTCCTCAAGCGCGCGATGGAAGGGCGCCTGCCTCGCGACATCCTCCACCGTCCCAAGCAGGGCTTCGTCACACCGATTGCCGAATGGCTGCGCGGGCCATTGGCGGATAGGGCGAGGGCGATTGCGCGAAGCAGCGTGCTGGCCGAAACCGGGTTCTTCGATGGGCGCGCGCTGTCCGATCTTGCCGAGGCCCACATCGCCGGGCGGCGCGACAATGCGCGTGCGCTGTGGCAGCTCATGATGCTCGAACGCTCGCTTACCCATCTGGGGGCGAGCGGGTAATCGCTTACCCCTCGACCCCGTGGCCCAGCGCCATATAGGCATCCGACTGCATTTCCATCAGGCGGCTTACCGTGCGCTCGAACTCGAAGGCCCCATCACCTGCGGTGTAGAGCGCGCGCGGTTCGGCGGCGGCGGTGGCAAACAGCTTCACCCGGTGTTCGTAAAGCGCATCGATCAGGGTGACGAAACGCGCCGCCTCGTTGCGGTTTTCCGGCCCCATCTTCGGGATACCGACAAGGATGATGGTGTGGAAGGCATGGGCAATCGCCAGATAATCGGGCGCCCCGCGCGCCTCGGCGCACAGCTTGCGGAAACTGAAAACGCCGACACCTTTGAGCGATTTGGGCACATGAAGCACACGCCCGCCGCCTACCGGCAATTCCTGCGAGGGAACATGGGCGGCATCCTCGGGCGCAAAATCGGTGAGGCGGAAGAACGCCTCACGCACCTTGGCGGTCGCCGCGTCGCCCAAAGGCGTGTGCCAGGTGGCCAGCCCGCCGATCCGGTCGAGCCGGTAATCGACAGGGCCACCGAGGGCGAGCACGTCGAGATCTTTCTCGATGAGCGCGATGAAAGGCAAAAAATGCTCGCGGTTGAGCCCGTCCTTGTAAAGCTCTGACGGCGCGCGATTGCTGGTGGTAACGATCGTCAGGCCATGATCGCGGATCAGCGCGGTGAACAGCCGACTCATGATCATGGCGTCAGCCGAATTGTTGACCACCATTTCATCGAAGGCCAGCACCTTGAGGCCGCTTGCCAGCCTGGCGGCGGTTGGCGGGATCGGATCGCCGCTTTCGCTCTTCCTCGCCTCGCGCAAGGCGGCGTGAACTTCCTGCATGAAGGCGTGGAAATGCACGCGGCGCTTGGCCGGAATGGCGAGGCATTCATGGAACAAGTCCATCAGCATCGATTTGCCCCGCCCGACACCGCCCCACATATACAGCCCGCGAATGGCACGAGCCGAGGCCGCGCCGCGCGTGAACCGGGCGAGCAGGCCGGGCTTGGGGGCAGGGGCTTCGAGCGCTGCTTGAAGCTGCGCCAGACGCACGGCTGCGGCGCGCTGATCGGGATCGGGGCGCAATTCGCCGCTTGCGATCATTTCCTCATAGCGCGCAAGAACGCTCGTCATTGGCGTGTCATGGCGAAGGGCGCGTGCGCATCTTGCGAATGATGCCCGAATAGCTGGCGATGATCTCCTCAGCCCCATCAGGCCGCGTCTGCACGCATTGGCCGCGCAGGAACAGCATCTTGCCGGTTTCGCGCACGATTTCGGTGACGGCATCGAGCGGCAAAGCGGGGTCGCCGCCGCCCACAAACTGCGTTGACAGCTCGACCGTCACCGAAGGGCCAGCCTCGCCGGTGCCATTGATGTGCATGGCCGAGAACAGCGAGATATCGATCAGCGCCAGCGTTACCCCGCCATGGACATTGTCGGTAAGGTTGGTGTGGCGGCGTTCGGGGAACATCCGCAGGCGGCAATGCGCGCCTTCGCGGCGCACCCGCATTTCGCCCAGCACAGCAGTGTTGAAACGGGTGCGGTCCACCATGTTCCAGGTGAACCAGCCTTCCTCGCCGCCGCATTCTTGCGGAGCGAGCGGGCGATAATCGAAAGGAATTGCGCGCTCGCCCGCGTCTGCCATGGCTCGATCAGCTTCCCGCGCCTCAGATGGCGCGTTCGGCCATCATCTTCTTGGTTTCGGCAATCGCCTTGGCCGGGGAAAGGCCCTTGGGGCACACATTGGCGCAGTTCATGATCGTGTGACAGCGATAGAGCCGGAAGGGGTCTTCGAGTTCATTCAGGCGTTCACCCGTCATCTCGTCGCGGCTGTCGGCCAGCCAGCGATAGGCCTGAAGCAGGATCGCCGGTCCAAGGAACTTGTCCGAATTCCACCAATAGGACGGGCACGAAGTCGAGCAGCAGGCGCACAGGATGCATTCATAAAGGCCATCCAGTTTTTCGCGCTGTTCGGGCGACTGCAAGCGCTCCTTGCCCGAAGGCGTCGGGGTGACCGTCTGGAGCCACGGCTTGATCGAGGCATATTGCGCGTAGAAATGGGTAAAATCAGGCACCAGATCCTTGATCACATCCATGTGCGGCAGCGGCGTGATGCGGATTTCACCCTTCAGATCCTCGATCGCGGTGGTGCAGGCAAGACCGTTGCGCCCGTTCATGTTCATCGAGCACGACCCGCAAATCCCCTCGCGGCACGACCGGCGGAAGGTCAGGGTCGGATCGATCTCGTTCTTGATCTTGAACAGCGCGTCCAGCACCATTGGGCCACATTCATCCAGATCGATCTGGAAGGTATCATAGCGCGGGTTTTCGCCGCTGTCGGGATCATAGCGGTAGACCTTGAACGATTTCACCCGCGCGCCCGTGCTGGTGTGCACCTTGCCCTGCGGCTTGATCTTGGAATTGGCAGGAAGCGTGAACGTCGCCATCAAATGATCCCCATGAACCTATCGCGAGTGCCTATCTAGCGCAGTTATGACACGAGGCAAGCGGCGCTTGCTTGCGAGGATTGGCACATTTGTTGAGCGCAGCGCGTGAAGGCCGCGGAACCGGATCGGCCGGCTGCGACTTTGGTTCCCATGGCAGCAACAGCAAATTCGTTGGAGGCATGGCCGCGCCGTGCAGCGGTGTTCGGGGCATCGGGCGGCATTGGACGAGCGCTCGCAGAAGGTCTCGCTTCGCGCGGAGCGGAGCTTGTCTACACTGGCACCCGGAGCGGCGAGGGGCCGCGCGGCGCGGCGTTCTGTCCGTTCGATTTCGACCTCACCGACGAGGCGAGCCTTGCCGATGCGGCCGATCTGATGCGAGACCAGCGCCCGGAATGGGTAATCGTGGCAAGCGGCGTTCTGACGCTGGCCGACGGGACAGGGCCCGAGCGCACTCTGAAGCGGCTTGATGCGGGCGTGATGGCGGAGGTTTTTGCGCTCAACACCATCGGCCCGGCACTGGTCGCCAAGCATCTCCTGCCGCTGATGCCCAAGACTGAGCGTTTTGTATTCGCAGCCTTAAGCGCGCGGGTTGGCTCAATCAGCGATAATCGGTTGGGCGGGTGGCATTCCTACCGCGCAAGCAAGGCGGCGCTCAACATGCTGCTCAAGAATTTCGCGGTCGAGATGGCGCGCACCCATCCGCTCGGCGTGGTGGCCGGATTGCATCCGGGGACGGTTGACAGCGAGTTATCGAAGCCGTTCCAGACCGGCTTGCCGCACGGCCAGTTGACCTTGCCCGCTGATGCAGCGGACAGTCTGCTCGGCGTGCTTGCCGGGCTCGGCCCTGAACATTCAGGTCGGGTCTTCGATTTTCGCGGCGATGAAGTCCCCGCCTAGTCGAACAGGTCCACCGCCAGATGCGCCCAGAGGGTGAGGAACATCAGCACCGCGAACAACACCGCTCCGATCCGCCAGCGCGGCGTATCGAGCAGGTGCCAGGCTATCTCGATCCCGCCGCACAGCCCGGCGAGCATCAGGCTGAAGACGGCAAAATCTTCCGCGCCCCAGTTCACCTCGGGACTGATGAGCGTGCCAATCGCCGGAAAGGCCAGCAACATGGCCGCGCAAATCCACAAGGTCGGGTGGAACCGGAACGGCGATCGGGCCGAAGTTGTGGTTGTCGTCATGGCATGATCCTGTCACTTCATGGAGCTTGGCGATGAGGATTTAAGGTGCCACGCCTTGCCTCTGGGGAAAAGAGGCAATCGCGAGAGAGGCAGGAATGGGACTTGGTGCCTGGTATGAAGCAAAGGTGATGCCGCGGCTCATCACCTGCGCATGTTCGCAAGGGCAGGTGATGAAGCGTCGGGCAGCGGTGGTGCCGCGGGCGCGGGGCGACGTCTTCGAACTGGGCTGCGGCGGAGGGATCAACCACGCCTTTTATGACCGGGAAGCGATCACTTCCTATGCCGGGATCGATCCGCACCCCGCCTTGCTTGATGGTGCCCGCGCGGCGGCGCAGGCCAAAGACTTGGTAGCCGATATCCGGCAGGCGAGCGGCGAGGCGATCCCCTTTGGGGATGCCAGTTTCGATACGGTGGTGTGCACCTTTACGCTGTGTTCCGTGGCTGCGCCCGCGCAGGTCTTGAGCGAACTCCACCGCATCCTGCGCCCCGGCGGCGCGGTGCTGTTCTGCGAACATGGTGCCGCCCCCGATCCCGGTGTGGCGCGCTGGCAGACGCGGATCGAGCCGGTGTGGAAGCGCCTTGCCGGAGGTTGCCACCTCACCCGGCCGATCAGCGCGGCCTTTGCTGGCGCAGGCTTCGCGGTCGAACGCGTGGGCGAGGGCTACACGCCGCAGGCGCCGCGCTTTGCCGGTTGGATGGAATGGGGCGCGGCGCACAAGATGGGGTGAGCGCAAGGGTCGCCTGAGGCCCACCCCCAACCCCTCGCGCAGGCGGGAGCGGGGCGAGACTTGACGAACCGCGGGTGGGCCTGGTCGCAGCGGCGTGGGCCTTCGCTGAGCGCAATGAAGAAAGGGCGGGAGAGGTTGCCCGCTCCCGCCCTTGTCCAGGGGTCTTTTGCTTGCGGCCTACTCGCCGAAGGTGCGCTGCCACCAGCCGCGGCGTGGCTTGGCCGGTTCGGCCTCGCTCGGGGGAGCCGCTTCGGCAGGTTCGGGTGCCACCTCGACAGGCTCAGCCGCCGCCGGAGCGCTCACGGCTTCATCGACTGCCTCGGCGGCCGCCGCCTTCTTGCGCGGTGCGGCGCGCTTGCGCTTGGGCTTTTCGGCAGGAGCTTGCTCGCCGGTCTCGGCCGCAACCCCGGTTTCGAGCGCAGGTGCAGGCACCATATCCGCTTCGGCTGCGGCTTCGTCCTCGGGTTCAGCCACCTTGGGCTTGCGTGGTGCGCGCTTGCGCTTGGGTTTTTCTGCGGGCGCTTGCTCAGCGGCGATGTCCGGCGCGACCTCCGTGGTATCCGCTTCCACTGCGGGTTCCGGCTCGGGAGCGGGCTGATCGGCGGTGCCGCCTTCGCTGGTATCGTCCACGCCTTCGCCAGCCTCGTCTGCGCCTTCGCCATCTTCACCGCGCCGCTTGTTGCGACCACGGCCACCACGGCGGCGGCGCTTCTTGGGGCGGTCGCCGCCGTCCTCGTCGCCAACAGCTTGCGGTTCACCCTCGGCACTCGCATCGCCAACGCTCTCGGCATCGCTGGAGCCATCGCTGTAAGCAGGCTCGTCAGCGTCCTGGGTGTCGGCCTCGTCCGAGCCGCCATCTTCTGCCCCTTCGCGCTTGCGATTGCGCCCGCCACGGCGGCGGCGGCGCTTCTTGCGGCGCGCTGCCCCGTCATCATTGGCATCGTCGCTATCGGCGCGCTCACGCGGCGCGCTCCGGCTGTCCTGCTCCTCGGCTTCGTCCTCATCCTCCTCGGGAAGGTCGAAATCCTCGTCGTCCTCCTCGATGATCGGATCAAAGCGCGGTGCCTGCGCCGGGCGCGGGCCGGATGAGGAAATGCTCATCTTGGCGCCTTCGTTCTCGCCTTCGGGCACCACTTCGACGCTGACGCCGTAGCGCTGTTCGATCTCGACCAGATCGCTGCGCTTCTCATTAAGGAGATAGATCGCCGCCTCGGTGCTGGCGCCAAGGCGGATCAGCGTGCCCTTGCCGCGCGCCGCTTCGTCTTCGATCAGGCGCAGGGCTGAGAGGCCTGCCGATGAAGCCGTGCGGACAAGGCCGGTGCCATCGCAATGGGGGCAGGGGCGGGTGGTCGCCTCAAGCACCCCGGTGCGCAGGCGCTGGCGGCTCATTTCCATGAGGCCGAAGGAACTGATCCGGCCAACCTGGATACGCGCCCGATCATTCTTGAGCGCTTCCTTCATCGCCTTTTCGACTTTGCGGATATTCGAGGAATATTCCATGTCGATAAAGTCGATCACCACCAGACCCGCCATATCGCGCAGGCGCAGCTGGCGGGCGATTTCCTTGGCGGCTTCGAGGTTGGTGTGAAGCGCGGTGGCCTCGATGCCGTGTTCCTTGGTAGAGCGGCCCGAGTTGATGTCGATCGAGACCAGCGCCTCGGTCGGGTTGATGATGAGATAGCCGCCCGATTTGAGCTGCACCATCGGATCATACATGGCACGCAGCTGATCTTCGGCACCATAGCGCTGAAACAGCGGGACGGGATCGGAATAGGCCTTCACCCGGCGGGCGTGGCTGGGCATCAGCAGCTTCATGAAGGACTTGGCCGAGGCATAGCCTTCCGCGCCTTCGACCACGACTTCCTCGATGTCCTTGTTGTAGATGTCGCGGATCGCGCGCTTGATGAGGTCGCTGTCCGAATGGATCAGCGCAGGCGCAACCGAGGCGAGAGTTTTCTCACGGATTTCATCCCACAGCCGCGCGAGGTAATCAAAGTCGCGGCGGATTTCGGGCTTGGTGCGCGAAAGGCCTGCGGTGCGGACAATCAGGCCCATCGACTTGGGCAGCTTCATTTCCGCAACGATTTCCTTCAATCGCTTGCGGTCGCTGGTTGAATTGATCTTGCGGCTGATGCCGCCGCCGCTGGTGCTGTTGGGCATCAGCACGGTGTAGCGCCCGGCAAGGCTGAGATAGGTGGTGAGCGCTGCCCCCTTGTTGCCGCGCTCTTCCTTGACGACCTGCACCAGCAGCACCTGGCGGCGCTGGATCACGTCCTGGATCTTGTAGCGGCGGCGCAGCGCCATGCGCTTGGCGCGCACTTCATCGACCTGCTTGGCACGGGCGCGGTTCTGCGGCTTGCCGCCGCGCTCGCCCCGGTCAACCCTGCCGCCCTGACGGCGGCGGCCACGACGGCCGCGTTCTTCCCCGTCGCCCGCTTCGGCGGCCTCGGCGTCGTCATCCTCGTCCGAATCGCCTTCGACTTCGCCGCCTTCGATGGTGGCGACGTCATCCTTGTCGGAGGTATCGACTTCCTCGATCCCGTCCTCGGCAAGGTCTTCGGCGAGCGATTCGCCGCTGTCATCCTCGGCGTCGTATTCCTCGCCGGGCGCAATGCCTTCGGCTTCTTCCTCGGCACGCAGACGTTCTTCTTCTTCGGCAGCCTCGGCCTCTTCGGCGAGCAGCGCGTCGCGATCCGCCTTGGGGATCTGATAATAGTCGGGGTGGATTTCGCTGAAAGCGAGGAACCCGTGGCGATTGCCGCCGAAGTCGACAAAGGCCGCCTGAAGCGAGGGTTCGACCCGAGTTACTTTTGCAAGATAGATGTTGCCCTTGATCTGCTTGTGTTCGGCAGATTCAAAGTCGAATTCCTCAATCCGGTTGCCTTGCAGAACCGCCACCCGGGTTTCTTCCGGGTGGCGCGCATCGATAAGCATGCGCGTTGCCATTCAATAGTCTCCATGCGCCAGGCCTTTCCCACGTGGGAGCGAAAAGGGGGCGCGCATTGTGTCGGGAACCGGCGCGGGCAAAGCCGCCACCGGGGTTGATTGTCGCGCTGGGCCCGCGTGGTGCGAAGAGCGCGAAGTTCGTGTCTGCTGCGAAGGGATCGCGGTAAATCACCGCTGCCAGGCCCGCGACAACGCAGCCGCGCCGAGCGGGCCGGTTGCAAATCTGCGGGGAAAGGCGTCTCGTCACTGCATCAACCTGTCTTGGGCCAGGGAGTGGGAACCGCCCGGCAGCAGGGACATCGGCAGAGCGACAGCGTCGCGCGTTACCAATTGTGCCCCTGAACCCGCTTGCTAGCATCGTGGGTTAATCCAAGCAACTCTATTGCGCTTTCCAAGGCTCGCGCCTTAAGCAATTGTCACGATGAGCCTGCGGACGCTCTTTTTGCTGGTGCTGGGGGTGCCACTGCTGGTGGTAGGCGGCGCAGCGGTGCTGGGCCAGCGCATTGCTCTGCCCGAATGGGGGCGCGGCTATGTGCTGCGCTTGGCGCTCGATACGGCGCCGGGTCCGCCGCTTGTTCTGCCCAAGGTTTCAGGCCCGGATGATCCCTCGCGTCCGCTGGTGGTGATTGATGCCGGGCACGGCGGGCGCGATCCCGGCGCGATCGGCGAGGATGCGGCCGGCAAGCGCGTTGCCGAAAAGGACATCACCCTCGCCATCGCCAAGGCGCTGCGCGAGGAATTGCTGAAAGCGGGCACCATCCGCGTCGCGCTGACCCGCGAGGATGACCGCATTCTTGCGCTCGCCGACCGGCCCGAGATCGCTCGTCAGCTGGGCGCCGAGCTGTTCATCTCGATCCACGCCGATTCTGCCGGAGACAGCGCGGGCGTAAGCGGGGCGAGCGTTTATACGCTCTCTAATGCGGCTTCGAGCGAGGCGGCGGCCCGCTTTGCCGCGCGCGAGAACAATGCCGACCGCGTCAATGGCCTGGCGGTGGCTGGTCAAAGCGCGGTGGTGAGCACGATCCTGGTCGAACTGGCACAGCAACGCACGCAGGATGACGCCGCGCGCTTTGCCGGGCTGCTGCTGCGCGAGGGCGAGGGGACACTCGCCTTCGTCGCGCAGCCGCGCCGCGCCGCCGCGCTTGCGGTGCTGCGCGCACCCGATGTGCCCTCGGTGCTGTTCGAGAGCGGCTTTGTCACCAACAAGGATGATCGCGCGCGGCTGACCACGGCGGAGGGCCGCCGCGCCTATGCCGAGGTGCTGGCGCGTGCGATCCGGGTTTACTTCGCGCGCTTGCCGGCGGAGGAGGAGGGATAATGCGCGAAACCTTCTGGCATTTTGGCTGGCCTGCGTGCTAATCGCTGCGCCCGCCTTATGACCGAGCCCGCGCCTCCTTCTGCTGCCCTGCCTGCCTGGGCCTATTTCCGCTATCGCATCAATCGCGATATCGGCGCTTTGGTGGCATGGTTTGTCGCCCGCTGGCGCGAAAGCCTGCTGTTCAAGCTGGCGGCTCTGGCGGCCGGGTTCGGGCTGGCCTTGTGGATTGCGGTGTTCGTGTGGCTGGCGCGCGATCTGCCTGAGGCCGAGGCGCTGCTTACCTATGAAACCCCGCTGCCCACTGTGGTGCGGGGGATCGACGGCGAGATTGTCCATTCTTATGCGCGCGAGCGGCGCGTGCAGCTGCAATATGCCGATTTTCCCAAGCAGCTGATCGATGCCTTTCTGGCCGCCGAGGACAAGAATTTCTTCAGCCACGGCGGGGTCGATTTCGTCGGCACGGCCAATGCGGTGGTCGATTACACCCTCAAGATGGGTTCGGGCGAGCGTGCGGTGGGCGGTTCGACCATCACGCAGCAGGTCGCCAAGAACCTGCTGCTTGGCGATGAATATTCGGTGACGCGCAAGCTGAAGGAGATGATCCTGGCGGGCCGCATCGAACAGGTGCTGACCAAGGAGCATATCCTTGAGCTCTATCTCAATGAAATCCCGCTCGGGCGGCGCTCGTTCGGGGTGCAGGCAGCCGCGCGCGCCTATTTCGACAAGGATGTGGACGAGCTTGAACTGCATGAAATGGCATTCCTTGCCACGCTGCCCAAGGCGCCCGAACGCTATGGCCGCAAAGGGCAGGAGCAGGCCGCGCTCGGCCGCCGCGCTTTCGTGCTCGAACGGATGGAGGCCAACGGATTTATCTCCGGTTCCGAGCGCCGTGCCGCTTTGGCCAAGCCCTTGGGCCTTGTCCAGCAGCGCGCCGAGCGCAGCGCGGATGCAGGCTATTTCCTCGAAGAAGTGCGCCGCCAGCTGATCGAGCAATTCGGCGAGACCGCCGAGGATGGCAGCAACAGCGTCTATGCAGGCGGGCTGTGGGTGCGCACGTCGCTTGATACCGGGATGCAGCAGGCTGCGCGCGATGCTTTGCGCGAAGGGCTCTTGCGCTATCAGGGCGGGCGCGGGTGGACCGGGCCGATCGCGACCATTGATCTGAGCGCGGGCAACTGGTCGAGCCAGCTTGCCAGTTCGCCGCTTTCGATCCGCTACAAGGACTGGCGCGTCGGCGTGGTGACGCAACGCAGCGGCAGCTCGGCCATGATCGGCTTTTCCGACGGAGCGCAGGCACCCCTCAGCGGTCTTCCGGATCGGCTCAAGGCGGGCGATGTGATTGTTGCCAGCCCGTCGGGGAATGGCTGGGCCGTGCGCACCATCCCCGAAGCCCAAGGCGCGCTGGTGGTGCAGCAGGCGCAGACTGGCCGGGTGCTGGCGATGCAGGGCGGGTTCGACAACCGCCTCTCGGATTTCAACCGCGCAACGCAAGCGCTGCGGCAGCCCGGATCGACCATCAAGCCGTTCGTCTATGCGACCGGGCTTGATAATGGCATGACCCCTTCGACCCAGATCGATAACTCGCGCTTCTGCTATTTTCAGGGCCGGGGGCTGGGCGAGAAATGCATTCGCGGTGGGCGCGGCGGACAGTTCCCGATGCGCTACGGGCTTGAACAGTCGCAGAATATCATGACCGTGCAGATCGGCATGACCGCGGGAATGAGCAATGTGGTCAAAGCCATCGAGCGGCTCGATATCGGCAAGTTCCCGGCCTATCCCTCAACCGCGCTCGGCGCGGGCGAGACCACGGTCAGCAAGATGGTGGCCGCCTATGCCGCGCTCGCCAATCATGGTCGGCTCAATCAGCCCACCGTGATCGATTATGTGCAGGACCGGCGCGGCAAGGTGCTGTGGCGCGCAGACAAGCGGGTGTGCCAGGGCTGCAACAGCGCCAAGTGGGATGGCAAGCCGATGCCGCGTCTCGGGATGCGCGGCGAGCAGGCGATGGACGCGCGCACCGCGTTTCAGGTGATGCACATGCTGCGCGGCGCGGTGAGCCGCGGCACGGCGACGGTGCTCAATCCGCTCGGCCTGCCGCTGTTCGGCAAGACCGGCACCACCACCGGCCCCAAGGACGTGTGGTTCATCGGCGGAACGCAGCAAATTGTCGCGGGCGCATATGTCGGCTTCGATAAGCCGCGCAACATGGGCGGCTATGCCTTTGGCGGCACGATTGCTGCGCCGATCATCAAGAGCCTGATCGAGAAATCGCGCGACAAATGGTCTGATCTGCCCGCCGTCGCGCCAACAGGCGTGCGGATGGTGCGCGTGGATCGCCGCTCGGGCAAACAGGTATTCGATGGCTGGCCTTCGGACGATGCCAAGTCGGCGATCATCTGGGAGGCGTTCAAGCCCGATACCGAGCCTGATCGTTATACTCGGCAAGATGAAATCGCCGCGCGCCGCAACGAAATCCTCGCGTTGATCCGCGCAGGCCGCGCCAATGCCAGAGCGCGCGTGGAGGAGGATCCCGATGCCATGCCGCGCAACCTCGCTGAGGAGCAGGGCGGCATTTACTAGGCTGCCGAGCCGGAACCACCGGCCTGCTCGAAGGTTTGAGACAGCATGATCAGATCGCTTGCCCCATTGGCCGCCGCCGCTGTCCTCGCGCTTGGTGCCGCTTCGCCCGCTGTTGCCGAACTTGCCGAAGGGGCCAAGGCACCCACCTTCAGCACGCAGGCTGCGCTGGCCGGCAAGGAATTCGGATTTTCGCTGGCCGCCGCGCTCGCCAAGGGGCCGGTGGTGCTCTATTTCTACCCCAAGGCCTTCACCAGTGCCTGCACGCTTGAAGCCAATGCCTTTGCCGAGGCGATGCCCCAGTTCAGGAAGCTGGGCGCAAGCGTGATCGGCATGTCGAATGATGATATCGACACTCTGAAGCGCTTCAGCCGCGAAGAATGCCGCGATGCCTTTCCGGTCGGCGTTGCCAGCGCCAGGGTGATTGCCGCCTATGATGTGGCGATGGGAAATTCGGGCCTCGCTAACCGCACGTCCTATGTGATCGGGCGCGATGGCAAGGTGGTGACGGTCTATTCGAGCGGCGATTATCGCGGCCATGTCACCCGCACGCTCGATGCGGTGAAGAAGCTGCGCAAATAGGCGAGGGGCAGCAGGCTGGCGGCTTTACAATCACGCGCCCGCCGCTAAGCGGCGTCAGCGATTTTGCGTGAGCGGACAGGTGATCTATGCGGGCCGAGGCCCTCTCTTACATCAATCGGATTGAGGCGGCGCTTGCGCTGGTGCGCCAATCGCTGGACTGGGAGCGCGCGCTGCGACGGCTCGATGAACTCAATGCGCGGGTGCAGGACCCCTCGCTGTGGGACAAGCCCAAGGAAGCGCAAGCGATCAGCCGCGAGCAAAAAACGCTCGAAAGCGCTGTCAACACGGTCAACCAGATCGCCGCCGAAATGGCCGACGCGATCGAGTTCATCGAGATGGGCGAGGCCGAGGGCGAGGACAGCATCATCGAAGATGGCCTTGCAACCCTTGCGGGCCTTGCCGAGCGTGCCGATGCCGACAAGGTGCAGGCGCTGCTTTCGGGCGAGGTTGATGGCAACGATACCTATCTCGAAATCCACGCAGGCGCAGGCGGCACTGAAAGCCAGGACTGGGCCGAAATGCTGCTGCGCATGTATGCGCGCTGGGCCGAGCGGCGCGGCTTCAAGGTGGAAACGGTCGAATATCAGGCTGGCGAACAGGCCGGGATCAAATCGGCGACGCTGCTTCTGAAGGGCGAGAACGCCTATGGCTATGCCAAGACCGAAAGCGGGGTGCATCGGCTTGTCCGCATCAGCCCCTATGACAGCTCGGCGCGCCGCCACACCAGCTTTTCGAGCGTGTGGGTCTATCCGGTGATCGACGACAGCTTCGAGATCGACATCAATCCGGCTGATCTCAAGATCGATACCTACCGCGCATCAGGCGCAGGCGGCCAGCACGTCAACACCACTGACAGCGCGGTGCGCATCACGCACCAGCCCAGCGGGATCGTGGTTGCCAGCCAGCAGGACCGCAGCCAGCACAAGAACCGCGATATCGCGATGAACATGCTCAAGGCCCGGCTTTACGAGGCTGAAATGCGCGCGCGCGAGGAAGCTGCCAGCGCCGAACATTCGGCCAAAAGCGACATTGGCTGGGGGCACCAGATCCGCTCTTATGTGCTTCAGCCCTATCAGATGGTGAAAGACCTGCGCACCGGGGTGGTTTCGAACACGCCCGATGATGTGCTCGACGGCGCAATTGATCCTTTCATCGCCGCGGCGCTCGCCCAGCGTGTGACGGGCGAGAAAGCCGATGTCGAGGATGTCGAATGATCGCCCGCGCGGGTGTTGCCCTGGCTATGCTGGCCGCGGCGATGCTCGCAGGCTGCGATGGCGGCGTGCTGCCTGCGGCGGTTCGGCCCGACAGTGCGCTTGAGTTTCCCAAGCCTGATCGCCCGGTCGATCGCCCGGTCTCGACTGGCTTCGGCAACGAGGACAGCCGCGATGAACGCCGCGAGGCGCAGACGGTGATGGACCTGGCGCACATCCGCCCCGGCATGACTGTGGCCGATATCGGCGCGGGTGAAGGCTATTACACCGTCCGCCTCGCCGAGCGCGTTGGCGAGGATGGGCGCGTGCTGGCGCAGGACATCAACCGCGAAGCGCTCGAACGATTGGGCCGCCGGGTTGAGCGCGAGCGGCTCGAAAACATCTCGATCAAGCTTGGCGAACCGGCCGATCCGCAGCTTCCGGTCGACAGTTTCGATCGCATCTTCATGGTCCACATGTATCACGAGGTGGCCGAGCCCTATGCCTTCCTGTGGCGGATGTGGCCTGCGCTGACGGCGGGTGGTGAAATCATTGTGGTGGAAAGCGATCGGCCTGCCGGGCGCCATGGCCTGCCGCACACCTTGCTGTTCTGCGAATTCGAGGCGATCGGCTATCAGCTCATCGAATTTACCGAACTGCCTGACAATCAGGGATATTTTGCACGTTTCGGACGCGGCAAAGCGCGTGTTTCCGCCAGTGCCATCACGCCGTGCAAGCTTGCATCCTCCTGACGCGCTTGGCAATGATTGCTAGGCGCGCCGAGGGTGACTAAGGCAGTGCACGAGGCAGGTCTTGCGAGAGCCTGCACAAAAGGGGATTTCCATTGTTCAAGGGATTGAGCCCGATCATCTATGGCGGGCGCGAGGTTTGGCCGCTGGTTGAAGGCGGCAAGGGCGTGTCGGCAACCAATCATGCAAGCTCGGGTGCGTGGGCAGCAGCGGGCGGGATCGGAACTGTGTCGGCCGTCAACGCCGACAGCTATGATGCGGCCGGCAATCCCATTCCCCAGGTCTATCACGGCGCCACCCGGCAGGAGCGCCATCAGGAATTGATCCGCTACGCCATCGAAGGCGCGGTCACGCAGGTGAAAAAGGCCTATGAGATCGCCAGCGGCAGGGGCGCGATCAACATCAACGTGCTGTGGGAAATGGGGGCGGCGCAGGCCGTGCTCGAAGGCGTGCTTGAGCGCACGCGCGGCCTTGTGACGGGCGTGACCTGCGGGGCCGGGATGCCTTACAAGCTCGCCGAGATCGCGGCCCGCTTCAATGTCTGTTACCTGCCCATCGTCAGTTCGGGGCGCGCGTTTCGGGCGCTGTGGAAGCGCTCCTATCACAAGGTGCCCGAATTGATGGCAGCGGTGGTCTATGAAGACCCCTGGCTGGCGGGCGGGCATAATGGCCTTTCCAACGCCGAAGACCCGAATGAGCCGCAAGACCCTTACCCTCGCGTCAAGGTGCTGCGCGAGACAATGCGCGCCGAGGGAGTCTCGGATGCTGTCCCTATCGTGATGGCAGGCGGGGTGTGGTACTTGCGCGAATGGAACGACTGGATCGATAATCCCGAGCTGGGCGCTATCGCATTCCAGTTCGGCACCCGTCCGCTGCTGACCCGCGAAAGCCCGATCCCCGATATCTGGAAGGCCATGCTGCGCGAAGTGGAGCCGGGCGATGTGCTGCTCCACAAGTTTTCGCCCACTGGGTTTTATTCGAGCGCGGTCAAGACGCCGTTTCTCTATGATCTGATGCACCGATCCGAACGGCAAATTCGCTTCTTCAAGCGCGGCGAGAAAGAAGGCACGGTGCCGCTGGGAGATGAAGGCAAGGCGAAAAGCTTCTGGGTGCGCCCGGAAGACAAGGCCAAGGCGCAGGCGTGGATGCGCGCCGGACACACCGAGCCGCTCAAGACGCCCGATGGCACCATCGTGTTCGTCACCCCCGACAAGCGCGATGAAATCCGCACCGATCAGCAGGCCTGTATGGGCTGCCTGTCGCATTGCCAGTTTTCAAGCTGGAAGGATCACGACGATTACACCACCGGCAGGCTCGCCGATCCGCGCAGCTTCTGCATCCAGAAAACGCTTCAGGAAATTGCTCACGGCGATGATCCGGCCAACAATCTCGCCTTTGCAGGTCATTCTGCCTATCGCTTCAAGACCGATCCGTTCTTCTCGAACGGCTACACGCCCAGTGTGGGCGAATTGGTGAAGCGGATTTTGACGGGGGATTGATTGCGGTGCGGCCCGCCCCGCTCAGCGAGAGTGAGGTGGCGCGGCGCTTGCCGGTATGGATCGCGCTCTCGGAGGTATTCCTCGATACCCAACTGGATGCGCTCGATTATCAGTTCATGGCTGCGGCCATCCGCGCCGCCGGCTTTTCCAGTGCCGAAGCGCACGCGATTTTCCGTGATGACGTCGCGCCCGCCTTTGCCGGGAACCTGCGTGTGATAGCCGGGCAATGGGCGGGCTGGCCCGATGATGTGGTGCGCGAACGGGTGCTGGCGCGGCGCTGCTCGCGCGGGGCCAGACTGTGCAATCGCCTGTTTGACCAGCGCCTGCTTGCGCGCGAATGGAGCAAGATCGCAGCCGCGCTCGATGCCTGAGGTCATATCAGTGCGGTGAGCACCTGATCGGGCGGGCGGTGGCCATCGGCCCACATGCGGATATTGGCGATCACTTTGTGGCCGGAATCCTCGCGTCCTTCGGCAGTCGCGCTGCCGATGTGGGGCAGTGTCATCACATTGGGGTGCGCGATGAGGCGCGGATCGACATTCGGCTCATCGGGATAAACATCCAGCCCCGCGCCCGCCAGATGGCCCGATTGCAAAGCCGCAATCAGCGCTTCGGTATCGATCAACTCGCCGCGTGCGGTATTCACGATGTTTGAGCCCGGCTTCATCAGCGCAATCCGGCGCGCATCGATCAGGTGGCGGGTTTCCTCGCTCAAAGGGCAGTGCAGGGTCAGGATATCAGCCCCGCCCACCAAAGCATCAATATGGCCGACATAACGCGCGCCCAGCATCCGTTCCAAAGCCTCGGGCAGGGGTTTGCGGTTGTAATAGGCGATCTCAAGGCCAAAGGCGCGCGCGCGGTGGGCGACTGCCTGCCCGATCCGGCCCATGCCGATGATGCCCAGCACCTTGCCTGCAAGCTTGCGCCCAAGAAGGCCCGAAGGCGCCCACCCGGTCCATTCGCCGCGCCGCACCAGCGCCGTGCCTTCGCGCACCCGGCGCGGCACGCCGATAATCATGGCGAGCGTCAGGTCGGCGGTGTCATCGGTGAACACGCCGGGCGTGTTGGTGACGATGATGCGGCGCGCAGCGGCGGCGGCAAGATCAATATGCTCCGTCCCCGCGCCGAAACTTGCGATCAGGCCGAGCCGGTCTCCGGCAGCAGCGATCATCGCAGCGTCGATCGTGTCGGTGACAGTGGGCACCAGCACGTCGCAATCCTGCATCGCTGCCACCAGCGCATCGCGGCTCATCGGGGTATCGGCTTCGTTCAGCACCACATCGAACAATTCGCGCATCCGCGCCTCGATTTCGGGCATGAGATGGCGCGTCACCACCACGCGGGCGGGCGAGCCAAGCGGGCGGGCGGGACGAGCGGCGGGAAGATCGGTAAGAGGCATGACAAGCGGGCTAATGCCGGAAGGGGCGCAAGGTCAAGCATAGCAATCGCGCTGTCAGGCAATGATGGGTCATCAGCGCGCTTGAAAGCGGGACGCGAGGCAGCTTAAGTGAGCCATGATGATGGGATTTCGTGTCTGCGCCGTGATTGGCCTCCCCCTGCTTATGGGGCTTGCAATCGTGTGCGATCCGCTCAACGCTCAGGAACGCGCCGTGCCTTACTGGGCGGCGCTGCGCTATGAGCAGGTCAATATGCGGGTGGGCCCAAGCCGCGAATACCCGGTCGAATGGGTCTATAAGCGCAAGGGCCTGCCTGTGAAGGTGGTGCGCGTGCGCGAAGGCTGGCGCCTGGTGCAGGATGCCGAGGGCGCGCAGGGCTGGGTGGCGGCAAGCCAGTTGACCCCCGAGCGCGGGCTGCTGGTTACGGGAAAGGGGCTGGTCGATCTTCGTGCCGGCCCGTCAGCCTCAACGGCGCTGCGCTGGCGGGCCGAGCCGGGGGTGGTCGCGCGGCTTATCGGCTGCCGCGAGGGCTGGTGCGAAATCGACAGTGAAGGGCGCAAGGGCTGGGTTCCGGCTGAGCGGCTGTGGGGCACCGAAGCGCTGCCGGGCAGCCCGTAAGCCGCCCGGCACATTCAGGCTCAAACCAGTTCGACAGCCACCGCCGTCGCCTCGCCCCCGCCGATGCACAGGCTGGCAACGCCGCGCTTCTTGCCCTGTTGCTTGAGCGCGCCAAGCAACGTCACGATAATGCGCGTCCCGCTCGCGCCAATCGGATGGCCCAGCGCCGTGCCGCCGCCGTTCACATTGATCTTGTCGTGCGGGATGCCGAGATCGCGCATCGCAAACATCGCCACGCAGGCGAAGGCCTCGTTGACTTCGAACAGATCGACATCATCGACGCTCCACCCGGCGCGTTCCAGCACCTTCCGGATGGCGGGCACCGGCGCAGTGGTGAAAAGCGCGGGGGCCTGCGCGTGGGCCGCGGCTGCGACAATGCGGGCGACCGGAGCCAAGCCCTTTGCCTCGGCAACACTGGCGCGGGTCAGCACCACAGCGGCGGCACCATCGGAGATCGAGGACGAGGTTGCTGCCGTGATTGTCCCATCCTTGGCGAAGGCGGGTTTGAGCTGGGGGATTTTCTCCGGGCGGCCCTTGCCCGGTGCCTCGTCCTGCGTGACGACCACGTCGCCCGAGCGCGAGGCGATAGTCACCGGCACGACCTCATCGGCAAACGCGCCGCTGGCAATCGCGCGGTTGGCGCGAGCGAGCGATTCGATGGAATAGGCATCCATCTCCTCGCGGGTGAGCTGGTATTCATTGGCGGTTTCCTGAGCAAACGTCCCCATCGCGCGGCCCGGCTCGTAAGCATCCTCAAGCCCATCGAGGAACATGTGATCATAGGCGGTATCGTGCCCGATCCGTGCGCCCGAGCGGTGCTTCTTGAGGAGGTAGGGCGCATTCGTCATGCTCTCCATGCCGCCTGCGACCACGACATCGACGCTGCCGCTGGCGAGCGCTTCGGCACCCATGATCACGGTCTGCATTCCGCTCCCGCACACCTTGTTGACGGTGGTCGCCTCGACCGACAGCGGTAGCCCGGCCTTGAGTGTAGCCTGACGCGCGGGGGCTTGGCCAAGCCCGCCTGGCAGCACGCAGCCGATATAGGCGCGGTCGATATCCGCGCCCGCAACACCGGCACGCTCGACCGCAGCCTTGACCGCAATCGCACCCAGTTCGGTTGCCGGAACATCCGCCAGCGCGCCCTGCATCGCCCCCATCGGAGTGCGGGCGTATGACAGGATCACAACCGGATCGGCGGGAGAAAGCTGGGCCATGGGGCAGGTTCCTTTTGCGAGACTTATGCTTTGTTGATTGCCGGCGGTGTCTAATATTGCCTTGCGGCATTTGCAATCGCACGCAATTGGCCTTTGGGACTGCCCTGGCCGGCGATTTGCGGGATGCTTGCAAGGGGGCGCGGTTTGCGCGACAAGCATTGCAAATCGAAACGCATAGCCCAAACAAGAGAGAGAACCGCCATGGCCGATGATCGCCGCGCCGAGATGGAAGCCCTGCTGAAGCGCCAGCGCGAGGCCTTCACCGCCTCGCGCCCTGAACCCATGAGCCTGCGCAAGGATCGCATCCGCCGCGCAATGGCGCTGGTGCGCGAACATGGCGAAGCCTTTGCGGCCGCGATGAGCGCGGATTTCGGCGGGCGTTCGCCAGCGCAGACGATGATCACCGATGTCGGCGCGGTGGTGGGCGCAGGCCATGACGCGCTGAAAAACATGGACCGCTGGGCCAAAACCGAAAAGCGCCGGGTGCAATTCCCGCTTGGCCTGCTGGGTGCGCGGGCCGAGGTGCGTTACGAACCCAAGGGCGTGATCGGGATTCTTGCGCCATGGAACTTCCCGCTGCAACTTGCCTTTGGCCCGCTGATGCAGGTGCTGGCCGCAGGCAACCGCGCGATGATCAAGCCTTCGGAATTCACCGAGCGCACCAGCGAACTGATGGCAGAGCTTACACCGCAATATTTCGCGCCGGAGGAAGTTTGCGTGATTACCGGCGGGCCCGAGGTTGCGGCGGCTTTTTCGGGTCTGCCGTTCGATCATCTGGTGTTTACCGGTTCCACCGCGACGGGACGCCGGGTGATGCAGGCGGCGGCTGAAAACCTCGTTCCGGTGACGCTCGAACTGGGCGGAAAGTCGCCCGTCATCATGGGGCGCAGCGCCGATCTCAAGAAAGCGGGCGAGCGCATTGCCTGGGGCAAGATGATGAATGCAGGCCAGATCTGCCTTGCCCCCGATTATCTGATCGTGCCCGAGGAAAAGGAGCAGGAAGCGATCGCGGGCGTCGTCGCGGGCGCATCCGCGATGTATCCCACGCTGCTCGATAATGATGATTACACCGCAATTGTCTCCGACCGGCACTTTGCCCGCCTCAAGAGCCTGATCGAGGATGCGCGCGACAAGGGCGCCGAGGTGATCGAGGTCAATCCCGGCCAAGAAGATTTCGGCAATTCGAACCAGCGCAAGCTTCCGCTGACTATCCTTAGGAATGCGACAGCGGATATGGCCGCGATGCAGGAGGAAATCTTCGGCCCCGTCTTGCCCGTGACCACTTACAGATCGGTCGATCAGGCGATTGATTACGTCAACGAACATGATCGCCCGCTCGGCCTCTATTATTTCGGCGAGGACAAGGGCGAGCAGGAGCGCGTTCTCAACAGGACGATTTCGGGCGGGGTCACCACCAATGACGTGGTGTTCCATGTCTCGATGGAAGACCTGCCGTTCGGCGGGATCGGGCCTTCGGGCATGGGCAGCTATCATGCGATCGAAGGCTTCCGCGAATTCAGCCATGCCCGCGCGGTCTATCACCAGCCCAAGGTCGATGTGGCCAAGCTGGGCGGGATGGTGCCGCCCTATGGGGCGGCGGCCGCCAAAACAGCGGCGCGGATGCTCAAATAGGACGAGGCCGCGCATCAACGCCGAGGGGCTGTTGATTTTCCTGCAACATCCGTGCCCGGTTTTCAACGAGTCGCGCTCTTGCGCGCACTATGCTACAAGCCTACGGGACAGCCGGGATTAATTGCTTGGACATCGCCGTGATCGACCTTAGCCAGTATCTCCCGATACTGATCTTCATTTTTATCGCCTTTGGCCTGTCGATCCTGTTCGTGGTCGCGCCGATGGCGGTTTCACGGCTCACCGGCGCGCATAATCCCAATGCGGAAAAGCTTTCGGAATATGAATGCGGCTTTCCCGCATTCGAGGACGCGCGTAGCCAGTTCGATGTCCGGTTCTACCTCGTGGCGATCAGCTTCATTGTATTCGACTTGGAAGCGGCGTTTCTGTTTCCCTGGGCGGTGAGCCTGAAAGAAACGCAATTCGTGGGCTGGGCAGGGATGATGGTGTTCCTGTTCATCCTGGCCGTTGGCCTTGCCTATGAATGGAAGAAAGGGGCGTTGGACTGGGAATGACAAACACGGTTTCTCCTCCCCAGGGACTTGGTCAATTGTCCCAGCTCGCCACCGTGCAAGGCGGCGAACTGCGCCAGCCTGATGCCGCTTTCTTCAAGTCGCTCGAAAGCGAGGTCAATGACAAGGGCTTTCTCGTCACCTCGACCGAAGAGCTGTTCCAGTGGGCACGCACCGGCAGCCTGTGGTGGATGACCTTCGGCCTTGCGTGCTGCGCAGTCGAGATGATCCATGTCAATATGCCGCGCTATGACATGGAACGCTTCGGCATCGCGCCGCGCGCGTCCCCGCGCCAATCTGATGTGATGATCGTAGCGGGCACCTTGTGCAACAAGATGGCCCCGGCGCTGCGCAAGGTCTATGACCAGATGAGCGATCCCAAATATGTGATCAGCATGGGTTCCTGCGCCAATGGCGGGGGCTATTATCACTATTCCTATTCGGTGGTGCGCGGCTGCGATCGGATCGTTCCGGTCGATATCTACGTGCCCGGCTGTCCGCCGACCGCCGAGGCGCTGCTGTATGGCGTGATGCAATTGCAGCGCAAGATCCGCCGCACCGGCACGATCGAGCGGTAAGGGGCTGCATCATGAAGGTTGTGCATTCCGCCCCGCGCTTTGCTTCGAACGAAGGCGTGATCAATGCCATTTCGGAAAGCATCAGTGTCTGGCTCATCGAAGCTGAAGAAGCGCACGGAGAGGTGATCTTCCGCGTCCAGCGCGACGCCATTGCCAAGGTGCTGCGCATTTTGCGCGATGATCACCAGTATCAGCAGATGATGGAGATCGCGGGTGCGGATTACCCGGCGCGAGCCGAACGCTTCGAAGTGGTCTATATGCTTTTGAGCCTCACGAAGAACCACCGCGTCATGGTGAAGTGTTCGACCGACGAAAACACGCCGGTGCCGACCATCACCACGCTCTGGCCCAACGCAGGCTGGCTCGAACGCGAGGTGTTCGACATGTATGGCGTAACCTTCGCGGGTAATCCTGATCTGCGCCGCATCCTCACTGATTACGGCTTTGAGGGGCACCCGTTCCGCAAGGACTTCCCGATGACGGGCTATACCGAACTGCGCTATTCCGAGGAGGAAAAGCGGGTGGTCTATGAACCGGTTGAGCTGGCGCAGGAAATGCGCAGCTTCGATTTCCTGTCCCCATGGGAAGGTTCCGATTACGTTCTGCCCGGTGACGAGAAGGCCAAAGAGGAGGGCGGCAAGTGAGCTTCCAACTCGAAGAATCGCCGACCACCGAAGGCGAGGTCATCACCAATTACACGATCAATTTCGGCCCGCAGCATCCGGCGGCGCACGGCGTGCTGCGCATGATCATGGAGCTTGACGGCGAAGTGATCGAACGCATCGATCCGCATGTCGGCCTGCTGCACCGCGGCACCGAAAAGTTGATCGAGCACAAGACCTATCTGCAAGCGCTCCCTTATTTTGATCGGCTCGATTACTGTTCGCCGCTGTGCATGGAGCACAGCTACGTTCTCGCGATTGAGAAGCTCTTGAACCTCGAAGTCCCCTTGCGCGCGCAATATCTGCGCGTGCTGTTTGCCGAACTTACCCGCATCTGCAACCACATGCTCAATATCGGCGCGCATGTCATGGATGTGGGCGCGATGACGCCCAACCTGTGGGTGTTCGAGCTGCGCGAAGATTGCCTCAACTTCTTCGAGCGGGCGAGCGGCGCGCGGATGCATTCGGCATGGTTCCGCCCCGGCGGCGTGCATCAGGACGTGCCCGAAAAGCTGCTTGTCGACATTGGCGACTGGCTCGACAACCGCTTTTTCCAGCTGTTCGAAGACGCGATGAGCCTAGTGATCGACAACCGCATCTTCAAGCAGCGCAATGTCGATATCGCCATCGTTGCCCGCGAGGATGCCATCGCGTGGGGCTTTTCCGGCCCGATGATCCGCGCTGCCGGCATTCCGTGGGATCTGCGCAAATCGCAGCCCTATGATGTCTATGACCGGATGGAATTCGACATTCCGGTCGGCACCAATTCGGACTGCTATGATCGCTTCATGGTGCGCGTGAAGGAAGTTTACGAAAGCGCCAAGATCATCAGGCAGTGTCTGCGCGATATGCCGCAAGGACCTGTTGCCAGCACCGACGGGAAGGTCTCGCCGCCCAAGCGGGCTGATATGAAGCAGTCGATGGAAAGCCTGATCCACCACTTCAAGCTTTACACCGAAGGGTTTCACGTGCCCGCGGGCGAGGTTTACGTCGCCACCGAAAGCCCCAAGGGCGAATTCGGGGTCTATCTCGTCAGCGACGGCACCAACAAGCCCTATCGCTGCAAGATCCGCCCCACGGCTTTCTCGCACCTTCAGGCGATGGACATGATGAGCCGCGGCCATATGCTGCCCGATGCCACGGCTATTCTGGGCGCGATCGACGTGGTGTTCGGGGAGTGTGACCGGTGAAGGCGCTCCACTTTCTGGCTTCCATTGCGATGATCGGCATGATGGTCGCAGTCGCAAAAGTTGCGCAGTTTGCCGCCGTTGATGCGCTGCGTGAACGTCTAGGCTTCGACCTTGCCAGCTTTGTCGGCGTCGCGCCTGTCATCGCGTTCTACTTTTTCCTGTCAGTGCATTATCCGCATCTGAACAAGCTGGGACTGACCCGTGGCTGACCGCACCCCCGCTCCCGATACCCCCGAACTGCGCGCCCGCTGGGGCGGTTTCGCCTGGACGCCGGAGAACAAGAGGACTGCCGACTGGCACATCGCCAAGTATCCCGTAGGGCGTCAGCGCTCGGCGGTGATGCCGCTGCTCGATCTCGCCCAGCGGCAAGTCGGCGCGGAAACCGATACGCAGGGCTGGCTGCCGCTGCCGGTGATCGAATATGTCGCCGCTTATCTCGACATGCCGGTGATCCGCGTGCTCGAGGTCGCCAGCTTCTATTTCATGTATAACTTGAATCCCGTCGGCAAATTCCACGTGCAGGTGTGCGGCACCACGCCGTGCATGTTGCGCGGCAGTGACGACATTATCGCTGCCTGCAAAAAGCGCGGCATGAAGAAGGGCGAAGTGTCCGAGGATGGCCTGTGGACCCTCACCGAAGTCGAATGCATGGGCAATTGCGCCACAGCGCCGATGGTGCAGATCAACGACGACAATTACGAAGACCTGACGGTGGAACGCCTCGACGCGGTGCTCGATGCGCTGGCGGCGGGGCTTAAGCCCAAGCCGGGCACGCAGGAGCCGGGCCGCCACACCTGCGAGCCTTCGGGCGGGCCGACTACGCTCAAGCAGATGATCACCGCCAACCACGATTACCGGGGCGAGTGGTGAGCAGCCTTGTCCCCCTCCTCGGTGCGCTCGTGCTCGGTTTCGTCGCCTACAAGGTGCTGATGGGGCTTGTGCGCGTGGCGGTGCTGCTGTTGATCGCGGGGGTGGTTGCAGGCCTGTGGCAACAAGGGGTGATCGGATGAACCCGCTTACGCTTGCCCTGGCCGGTGCAGGGCTCACCGGATTCGCGCTCGGCGCGTTTTTCACCGCGACGGGCAAGGGCGAAATGGGCGTCATCCTGATGGGGATGGGGCTGGTGTTTCAGGTGATTTCACTGGTGCGATTGAAGCGCGCCAAAAGCCAAGGAAAGCTGTGATGCTGGCCGATCGGGATCGGATCTTCACCAATGTCTACGGGTTTCAGGACTGGGGCCTGAAGGCAGCGCAGGCGCGCGGCGATTGGGACAACACCAAGGCGCTGCTCGCGCGCGGGGCAGATGCGATCATCGAAGAGATCAAGGCATCGGGCCTGCGCGGGCGCGGAGGGGCGGGTTTTCCGACGGGGCTGAAGTGGTCCTTCATGCCCAAGGAATCGCGCGACGGGCGGCCGAGCTTCCTCGTCATCAACGCCGACGAATCCGAACCCGGCAGCTGCAAGGACCGCGAGATCATCCGCCACGATCCGCACAAGCTGGTCGAAGGCGCGCTGATCGCAGGTTTCGCGATGCGCGCGCGGGCGGCCTATATCTACATCCGCGGCGAATATATCCGCGAGGCCGAGACGCTCCAGAAGGCGATCGACGAGGCCAATGCGGCGGGCCTGATAGGCAAGAACGCCTGCGGTTCGGGCTATGACTTCGACGTGTTCATGCATCGCGGCGCGGGCGCTTACATCTGCGGCGAAGAGACCGCGATGATCGAAAGCCTCGAAGGCAAGAAGGGCCAGCCGCGCCTGAAACCCCCGTTCCCGGCAGGCGCGGGGCTTTACGGCTGCCCGACCACGGTCAACAATGTCGAAAGCATCGCAGTTGCGCCGACGATTCTGCGGCGCGGGGCTGCGTGGTTTGCAAGCTTCGGGCGCGAGAACAACCGGGGCACCAAGCTGTTCCAGATTTCGGGCCATGTCGAAAAGCCCTGCGTGGTCGAGGAAGCGATGAGCATCCCGTTCGAGGAGCTGATCGAAAAGCACTGCGGCGGCATTCGCGGGGGTTGGGACAATCTGCTTGCCGTTATCCCCGGCGGTTCCTCGGTTCCGCTGGTGCCTGCCGCGCAGATTCGCTCCGCGCCGATGGATTTCGACGGGCTCAAGGAACTGGGCAGCGGCCTCGGGACGGCGGCGGTGATCGTGATGGACAAGTCGACCGACATCGTGCGCGCGATCAGCCGCCTCTCCTATTTCTACAAGCATGAAAGCTGCGGCCAGTGCACCCCCTGCCGCGAGGGCACGGGCTGGATGTGGCGCATGATGGAACGCCTGCGCACGGGCGACGCCGCCATCGAGGAGATCGACATGCTGCAGGAAGTCACCAAGCAGGTCGAAGGCCACACCATCTGCGCGCTGGGCGATGCCGCCGCATGGCCGATCCAGGGGCTGATCCGGCACTTCAGGCCTGAGCTTGAGCGGCGCATCAACGAACATAACGCGCAATTCGCGGAGGCGGCGGAGTGATCCAGTTTCGCCTCCTGCGTCACCCTGAACTTGTTTCAGGGTCCATTTATCGGTTCGCCCCGTCCGTCCATGGGGCGCGATGGATGCTGAAACAAGTTCAGCATGACGGAGTATGCTGTGCCTAAAGTCACCGTAGACGGTCAGGAAATCGAGGTCCCGGCGGGCGCTACCGTCCTCCAGGCGTGCGAGCTGGCGGGCAAGGAAATCCCGCGTTTCTGCTATCACGAGCGCCTCTCCATCGCCGGCAATTGCCGCATGTGTCTGGTCGAGGTGAAGCCCGGGCCGCCCAAGCCTCAGGCCTCCTGCGCGCTGCCGGCTGCCGAGGGTCAGGAAATTCGCACCGACTCGCCGATGGTCAAGAAGGCCCGCGAAGGGGTGATGGAGTTCCTGCTCATCAACCACCCGCTCGATTGCCCGATCTGCGATCAGGGCGGCGAGTGCGATCTGCAGGATCAGGCGGTCGCCTATGGCCGGGGCGGCTCGCGCTTTTCCGAAAACAAGCGCGCGGTGACCGAGAAATACATGGGGCCGCTGATCAAGACGATCATGACCCGCTGCATCCACTGCACCCGCTGCGTGCGCTTCTCGGAGGAGATCGCGGGCGTGGACGAGATCGGCGCGCTCTATCGCGGCGAGGATATGCAGATCACCACCTACCTGGAACAGGCGGCGGCGCATGAGCTTTCGGCGAACGTCATCGACCTGTGCCCGGTCGGCGCGCTGACCTCGCGGCCCTATGCCTTCGAGGCGCGGCCTTGGGAGCTGAAGAAGACGCTCAGCATCGACGTCTCGGACGCGGTGGGGGCCAATATCACGCTCCATTCCAAGGGCCGCGAGGTCATGCGCGCGCTGCCGCGCATCAATGACGACGTCAACGAGGAGTGGCTGTCGGACAAGGGCCGCTATCAGGTTGACGGCCTCACCAAGCGGCGGCTCGATCGCGTGTGGATGCGCCGGGATGGCAAACTCCAGCCCGCCGAATGGAGTGAGGCGTTTGCCGCCATTGCAGGCGCTTTGGCAAGCGACAAGGCCAGCATTGCGGCCGTGGCGGGCGATCTGCTCGACGCCGAGACGATGTTCGCGGCCAAGGCACTGGTCAATGCCTGCGGGTCTGACCTTGTCGAAGCGCGCCAGACCGGCATGACCTATGACGTGTCAAACCTTGCGCCGGTCAATTTCAACTCGACCTTTGCCGGGATCGAGACTGCCGATGCGATCCTCATCATCGGCAGCCATGTGCGCTGGGAAGCCGCGCTGCTCAATGTCCGCTTGCGCAAGGCGGTGAAGGCGGGGGCCAAGGTGTTCATCATCGGGCCGGAGTGGCAGACGACCTTCCCCGCGACTTTCCTCGGCCGTGACCTGGGCGCGCTGAACCGCGTGCCCAAGGCTTTGGGTGACGTCATGAAGGCAGCCGAGCGCCCGGCGGTGATCGTGGGAGCAGCGGCGCTCGCCAAGGGCGCTTTGCCTGCCGCGCTCAAGCTGGTGGACAAGTTCGGCCTCGTTCGCGACGGTTGGAACGGCTTCAACGTGCTGCACATTTCGGCGGCACGGATGGCCTCGCTGATGCTCGGCTTTACGCTTCCGGGCGGGATGGCCGATATTGCCGCCGCCGCGCCCAAGGTGCTGCTCAGCCTGGGTGCAGACGAAATGGACTATGCGCCTTACGCAGGCAGCCTCAAGGTCTATATCGGCCACCATGGCGACAAGGGCGCGCATCACGCCGACATCGTTCTGCCGGGCGCATCCTACGCGGAGAAGGATGGGACTTACGTCAACACCGAGGGCCGGGTGCAGTTTTCGGAAAAAGCCGTGTTTGCGCCGGGCGATGCGCGCGAGGACTGGACGATCCTGCGCGCGCTGGCAGATAGCCTCGGCGTGACTGTCGGGTTCGACAGCTTCGGGGAATTGCAAGCGAAGATGGTCGCCGCCGTCCCTGCGCTGGGCGAAGAGGGCCTCGCGGATTACGGCGCGCTGCCCAAGGCGGACAGCGCCGCCAGGTTCGAGGGCGAGATCGCCGCATATCCGATCAAGGATTTCTACCTCACCAACGCCATCGCCCGCGCCAGCGCGGTGATGCAGCAATGTTCGGATGAACTGCTCCATGGCACGCAAGTGAAGGAGGCTGCGGAATGACCGCCTTCTTCCAATCCCTCGGCCTCTCGTACGAATGGGCCTGGAGCATTGCCACTGTCGCGGGCGTGTTGATTATCTCGCTGCTCGTTATGTTCAGCGTCGCCATGGTCATTTATGTCGACCGCAAAGTGCTGGGCGCGATCATGCTGCGGCGCGGGCCGAATGTGGTGGGCCCGTTCGGCATTCTGCAATCCTTCGCCGATGGGCTGAAGGTGTTCTTGCAGGAAACCATCATCCCCTCGGCTGCGAACAAGGGCATTTTCCTGCTCGCCCCGATCATCACCTTTACCGTGGCTCTGGCGGCGTGGGCGGTGATCCCGTTTGATGCCGGTGTGGTGCTGGCCGATATAAACGTCGGCCTGCTCTATATTCTCGCGATCTCGTCGCTCGGCGTATACGGCGTGGTGATGAGCGGGTGGGCGTCAAACTCCAAATACCCGTTCTTCTCGGCAATGCGCGCGTCTGCCCAGATGATCTCCTACGAGGTTTCCATCGGCTTCGTGCTGGTTTGCGTGGTGCTGTTTGCCGGCACTTTCAACATGAGCGGGATTGTCGAGGCGCAAAAGGGCTTCGGGCTCGGCATCATCAATGGCTATGTGGTGCACCCGCTCTTGTTCCCGATGTGGGTGGTGTTCTTCATTTCAGCGCTCGCAGAAACCGCGCGCGCGCCGTTTGACCTCACCGAAGCGGAAAGCGAGCTGGTTGCGGGCTACCAGACCGAATATTCCAGCATGGCCTTCGCGCTGTTCTGGCTGGGTGAATATGCCAATATCCTGTTGATGTGCAGCCTCAACACGCTGCTGTTCTGGGGCGGGTGGCTGCCGCCGCTGGATATTCCGGCGCTTTATGCGGTGCCGGGGATCGTGTGGTTCCTGCTCAAGACTTTCATGTTCTTTTTCATGTTCAGCTGGATCTGGGCGACGGTGCCGCGCTACCGCTACGATCAGCTGATGCGGCTTGGCTGGAAGGTTTTCCTGCCGATGAGCCTGATCTTTGTTGCTGTCATTTCGGGCTATCTCATGGCCACGGGGCATTTCGCATGAGCACTGTTTCCCACCTCATCAAGAGCTTCACCCTATGGGAGTTTCTGAAGGCGCACGCGCTGACCCTGAAGTATTTCTTCAAGCCCAAGGCGACGATCAATTATCCGTTCGAGAAATCACCGCTCAGCCCGCGCTTTCGCGGTGAGCACGCGCTGCGGCGCTATCCGAACGGCGAGGAACGCTGCATTGCATGCAAGTTGTGCGAGGCAGTCTGCCCCGCGCAGGCCATCACCATCGAAAGCGAACCGCGCGAGGATGGGAGCCGCCGCACCACACGTTATGACATCGACATGACGAAGTGCATCTATTGCGGCTTTTGTCAGGAAGCCTGCCCGGTCGATGCCATCGTCGAAGGGCCGAATTTCGAATATGCCACCGAAACCCGCGAGGAGCTGCTTTATGACAAGGCCAAGCTGCTTGCGAATGGTGACAAGTGGGAACGGGCCATTGCGGCCAACCTTGAAGCCGACGCACCCTATCGCTAGGGGGCGGCGCACAGAACAATAACCGGTTCGGGCGGGGCCGCCGGGCCACGCTTGAGCACACAGCTGGGATCAGCAAGGACGGCTTTTCGCGCGCACGCGCCCTTCGGGGTGCGCAGCGGCGGGGCTGGGGATCATTATGATACAGGTTTTTGCCTTCTACCTTTTTGCGGCCATCGTGGTCGCCAGCGCGGTCATGGTGATCATGGCGCGGCATCCGGTGCATTCGGTGCTGTGGCTGATCATGGCCTTCTTCAATGCAGCGGCGCTCATGGTGCTGGTGGGGGCAGAGTTCCTCGCGATGCTGCTGGTGATCGTCTATGTGGGCGCGGTCGCGGTGCTGTTCCTGTTTGTCGTGATGATGCTCGACATTGATTTTGCCGCGATGCGTGCAGGCTTCATCCGCAATTTCCCGCTCGGTCTGGCCATGGCGGCGATTTTGCTCGCTGAACTGCTGCTGGCGGTGGGCGTTTACAACGCGGGCGGGATCACGCTCGGTTCGCCCGATGGCAGCGCGATGCAGGCGCCGAGCGCGAGCAATATCGAGGCGCTCGGAGGGCTGCTGTTCGGCCGCTACATCCTGCTGTTCGAGATTGCGGGGATCATCCTGCTCGTCGCGATGATCGGCGCGATTGTGCTGACCTTCCAACCGCCCAAGCCCGGCGCGCGCGCGCGGCAGGACATCGGCAAGCAGATCCGCCGCCGACCGCAAGATGCAACTGTCATGAAGAACCCGGAAGTCGGGCAAGGGGTCGAACTGTGATCGGGATCGAACACTATCTTACTGTGGGCGCGATCCTGTTCGTGCTCGGTGTGCTGGGGATTTTCCTCAACCGCAAGAACGTGATCGTCATTCTGATGGCGATTGAACTGATCCTGTTGGCCGTGAACATCAATCTCGTTGCCTTCAGCGCTTTCATGCAGGATCTGGTGGGCCAGATTTTCGCCATGCTGGTGCTGACTGTCGCCGCCGCCGAAGCCGCCATCGGCCTTGCGATCCTGGTGATCTATTTCCGCGGTCAGGGCTCGATTGCGGTTGACGATATCAACCGGATGAAGGGGTAGGCGCGATGGCCACGCAAATCCTTCTCATCGTGTTCGCGCCGCTGCTGGCCTCGCTGATTGCGGGGCTGGGCAACCGCATGCTGGGCAATGTCGCGGCCAAGGCTGTGACGACGGGCGCGTTGTTCCTTTCCGCTGCGCTGAGCTGGCCGATCTTTCTCGGGTTCTTGAATGGCACCGCCACTGCCGAAGTCGTCCCCGTGCTCCAGTGGGTCCAATCGGGCACCATGAGCTTTGCCTGGGCCTTGCGGGTCGACACCATGACGGCGGTGATGCTGGTGGTGATCTGCTCGGTCTCCGCGCTCGTCCACCTCTATTCGTGGGGCTATATGGAGGAAGACCCGGATCAGCCCCGGTTCTTCGCCTATCTCTCGCTCTTCACCTTCGCGATGCTGATGCTGGTGACGGCGGACAACCTCGTCCAGATGTTCTTCGGCTGGGAAGGGGTGGGCCTTGCATCCTATCTGCTGATCGGGTTCTGGTTTCGCAAGCCCAGCGCGGGCGCTGCCGCGATCAAGGCCTTCGTGGTCAACCGCGTGGGTGACTTGGGTTTCATGCTGGGGATTTTCGGCACGTTTCTGGTGTTCGGCACCGTCTCGATCCCCGAAATCCTGGCTGCTGCGCCCGGCATGAGCGGCTCTGCCATCACCTTTTTGGGCATGCGGCTTTATACGATGGATCTCCTGTGCATCCTCCTGTTCATCGGGGCGATGGGCAAGAGCGCGCAATTGGGCCTCCACACCTGGCTGCCTGATGCAATGGAGGGGCCGACGCCGGTTTCCGCGCTGATCCACGCCGCCACTATGGTAACGGCAGGCGTGTTCATGCTGTGCCGGCTTTCACCGATGTTCGAAGCCGCACCCACCGCTCTTGCCATCGTGACTGTGGTGGGCGCAGCGACCTGTTTCTTCGCGGCGACCATCGGCACCACCCAATGGGATATCAAGCGGGTGATCGCCTATTCGACCTGTTCGCAGCTTGGCTATATGTTCTTTGCCGCAGGCGTCGGGGCATACGGGGTGGCGATGTTCCACCTCTTCACCCACGCCTTCTTCAAGGCGCTGCTGTTCCTGGGGGCAGGCAGCGTGATCCACGCGATGCACCACGAACAGGACATGCGCTATTACGGCGGCTTGCGTAAGGCGATCCCTTTCACCTTCTATGCCATGCTGGCTGGAACGCTCGCGATTACGGGGCTGGGCGTTTATCACCTCGGCGTCGGCTTTGCCGGGTTCTGGTCGAAGGATGCGGTGCTCGAAGTCGCGTTCGCGCGCGGCACGCCGATTTCGGTGACTGCGTTCTGGCTGGGTGTCACGGCAGCGCTGCTGACGAGCTTCTATTCCTGGCGGCTGATGTTCCTCACTTTCTGGGGCAAGCCGCGCTGGATCGAGAGCGAGCATATCCAGCACGCCGTCCACAAGACGCCGGAACAGGCTGGCGAGGATACCACGGGCGGTTACCACCCGCATGAAAGCCCGGCATCGATGCTGGTGCCCCTCGGCGTGCTGACCACCGGCGCAGTGGCCGCCGGGCAGGTGTTTGCGCCCGCCTTCCTCGATAGCGCTACCTTCTGGGCAGGCTCGATCTTCTATAACGAGCCGCTAATCCACGCGATGCATGGGGTGCCTTACTGGGTGAAGTATTCGGCTTTCGTGGTGATGGTGCTGGGCTTCATCGGGGCTTATGTCGCCTATATCGCCAAGCCCCATATCCCGGCGAAGTTCGTCGCCACATTCGGGGCGCTGCACCAGTTCGTCTATCGCAAGTGGTATTTCGACGAGCTTTATGATGCGATCTTCGTAAAACCGGCGTTCGCACTCGGCAAGCTGTTCTGGCAGGCGGGCGATGTTGGCATCATTGATCGTTTCGGCCCCAATGGCGTGGCGGACGCTGTGGCACGCGGTTCGATTGCGGCCAAGCGGATGCAGACCGGCTATCTCAACACCTATGCGCTGATCATGCTGCTTGGCCTGATCGCCGCCATCACCTTTGTCCTGTTCTAGGAGCGCGCTTCGTAATGGAAGGCCTTCCCATTCTTTCGCTGATGATGCTCGTGCCTATGACGGGCGCGCTCGTCTGCCTGTTTTCGTCTGCTGGCTTCGCCCGAATGGTTGCGCTGGCGGCAACGCTCGTGACTTTCGCGCTCGGTCTCGTGCTGTGGACGGGTTACGAGATCGGCGGGGCGCAGTGGCAATTCACTGAGCGCGCTGAGCTGTTCGCAGGCTTTTCCTATGCGCTGGGGATCGATGGCATTGCGCTTTTGCTGATCATGCTCAGCGTGTTCCTGATGCCGATCTGCATTCTGGCGAGCTGGGACGCGATCACCAGGCGTGTGGGCGAATACATGGCGGCCTTCCTGTTCATGGAAGTGCTGATGATCGGCACCTTCGCCGCGCAGGACATCTTCCTGTTCTACGTCTTCTTCGAAGCTGGGCTCATCCCGATGTATCTCATCATCGGGGTGTGGGGCGGGGACAACCGGATCTATGCCAGCTACAAGTTCTTCCTCTACACGCTGATCGGTTCGGTGCTGATGCTGATCGCGATGTTCTGGATGGTGGCCGAGGCCGGCACGTCTGACATCCCGGCGTTGATGCAATATGATTTCCCGCCCGAGGCCCAAACGTGGCTGTGGCTGGCGTTCTTTGCCAGCTTCGCCGTGAAAGTTCCGATGTGGCCGCTCCACACCTGGCTGCCCGATGCGCACGTCCAGGCGCCCACGGCAGGTTCGGTGATCCTCGCAGGTGTGCTGCTGAAACTGGGCGGCTATGGTTTCATTCGTTTCAGCCTGCCGATGTTCCCGGATGCGAGCGCCCAGTTCGCATGGCTCGTGTTCACGCTCTCGATGGTGGCGGTGGTCTATACCTCGCTGGTCGCGCTGGTGCAGGCGGATATGAAGAAACTGATTGCCTACTCTTCTGTTGCGCACATGGCGATTGTCACTGTCGGTCTGTTTGCCTTCAACGTGCAGGGGCTGGAGGGCGCGATGATCGTCATGCTCTCCCACGGGCTGGTTTCGGGCGCGCTGTTCCTGTGGGTCGG
>VFQU01000176.1_pt1 | contig 71598 bp, 64 predicted proteins | sample 3512311 | NCBI WGS metagenome assembly VFQU01 (sample SAMN10412377, study PRJNA504923) | tailings metagenome | isolation source: Relicate 3 Philex TSF3 active mining site | place: Philippines: Tuba, Benguet | collected 2017-08-29 | reverse complement strand
CGGTCGCCGGCGTGCGACCGGAAGATCTCGTCGCCGTCGATCCCGCCAATGCGCCAATCAAGGGCGTCATCCGCACGGTCGAGTTCCTCGGCTCGCGCACGCTGCTGCGCGTCGATGTCGGGACCGTCGTCGTTGCGGCGTTCGTACCGCTCGGCATGCCCTTCGCCGCGCGCGAAGCGGTCGGCTTGGCGCCGTCGTCGCCCGATCGCGTGCGCTGGTTCGCTGCCGATACGGGCGTCGCCTTGGCTTAAGCGGCTCTTTGCCGATGCCGACGTTATTGACGCTATTTTCCACAAAAGGCTTCGAAATGCTTCGATATTATGGAAAACGACATTGATATAATTGAATTCTATACGGTCTGGGGGACTGGGGGTCGTGGGTTCGAATCCCGCCGCTCCGACCACTATTCGAGAGAGACGAAGAAGCCCGCCCTGGGAAACCAGCGGTGGGCTTCGGCGTTTTGCGTCACGGGTCTAGCGCTGGCCGCTTGCCTGAAAGGGCAAGCCTTGGGCGCCAAAGCACCTTTCCCAATGTGCGGGTCAAGGAACCACCAAAGACAGCAATGGGGCGTATTGTTGCGCGCCGAAGATATCGCCGTCCCCTGGAGACCCTGACGGTCTTTCTCGCAACATTGTGAACTTAATCGCGAATGCCGGATCGAATGCCACGAAGTCAGTGATCCGGGCTTCGTCGATCCCAAACAGTGCCGCGACGCTTGGCCGGGTCAGCACGTTCGATTGGAGTACGCGCCGATAGTTATCGCGATCGGTGAAAATGATATCGAACGTGATCTTGTCCGTCCCCGCGTTCTTGGAGCGGATCGTCTTGGCAAGGCTAGAAAGGGTCGTGGACGACATTGTTGATCTCCGCTTTCAGGGGCCGACCGTCGCGATGTGACAGGGAAAAAGCTCCAGCGGATCGTCGACGGCAACCGTGTGGTTGAGAGTCCAGCGATAAGCGGCGCTGGCCCGCAATACCTCGTCGAGCGCGAAGGCCACGGATCCGGCGGTCCCCTTCACATCGGGCAGCCGGGCATAGAACATCTGGCGCGTGCCCGTCATGCAGACTTCCTCGGCCATCTCGGCCGTCGGGGCGATACCCTGGACCATGACGGCGAGCTCGTGGGCGGGCTTGTCGCGGTCCGGATCCATCGTGCCCATCACGCCGTCACGCCCATATACCGTGTAGTGCAGCTCATGGTTCGCATTGCCGAAGCGTTCGCGCGCTTGCTGGCGGGCCCATTCGATGACTTTGTCGACATTGGCGATCGTGTAAGGGTCGCGAATTCCGACGATCCCCACATATCGCTCGCCGATCTTCCCCGCGCCCTCGAGCTTGACGCGCACGCGCTCCACCGGCTCGAACTGTGGCCCGGTTACGCGCGTCGTCTTGGGGCCAACCTGTTCGTAGTGGCAAGCACTCATGTCCAAACGGCCGCCCGCGACATACTCGTAGAACGGGTTGGATCGCTCGTACATCGCGTGCCCGGCGACCGATGCCACCGTGCAGCGCTGCTCCGGATGCATCGCGGTGACGCGTACCGCGTCGTCGGTGATCTCGCCCAGAACCGTTTCCTTGCCGCCATAGGGTTCGGCGCAGAACGAGGCGCATTCCAGCACTTTGCCGAGATAGTAGGACAGCGCCTCTGGATATCCGGCCCGGATCGCAGGCGCCGCGAAGATCGCGCAATCGCTCGAGCGTCCACCGATGATCACATCGGCGCCCATGTCGAGCAGTTTGATGAACGGATGGACCCCGGCCATCGCCACCACGCGCTCCGTCGCGTCGAGTTCCGCTTCCGTCAGATTCTCGCGCGCATCCAGGCCGGTGACCGGATCGCCCGAGCGCATTTTTCCGCGCAGCCACTCCTTATCCACCTCGGAATAGAAGTATCCGAGTTTGAAAGGCGCGAGCTGGTGCTTGCGCGCCAGCTCCCGGATGATCCGGACATACATATCCACGCGGCTGTTCGTGCCCGTGTCGCCCGCCGATCCGATGATCATCGGGACGCCCTTGCTCCGCGCTGCGAGCAACATCAACTCGAGATCGTGGGTCTGCCAGGCGAGCGGGCTGGTCGAGGTGTCCGAACCGAGCGGTCCCGGCCCCACATCGTCGCTACCCGAGTCGGCGGCGATGATATCCGGATCCGCTGCCACGCCGATCGCGAAGCTCGCGGTCTTCGAGGGCGCGAAACCGAGATGTCCATTCGGGCAAATGACCTTCATCGAGCGTGACACGACTGCCTCCTCAAGCTTTATCGATGTTCCCGGCATCGGCGAGGCCGAGCCGTTTCATTTGATGGCGTAATGCGTGGCGGGTCAGTTGCAGCGACGCGGCCGCCCGCGCGACATTGCCGCCCGCGTTCTCAAGCGCCTGCCGGACAAGTTCGCGCTGAAATTGCTGGCTGGCGGCATGGAAATCGACCGATGCATCGGCGCGCGCACCGGGCATCGCGGCGCCTTCGGCCTCCGGCGTCGAAAGCCCCGTCCGCGGCGTCCTGACGTCACGCAGAACGCGGGCCGGAATGTGGTTCAATTCGATCCGATCGGCCTCTTCGAGGGCCACGATCCGCTCGAGAAGGTTCTCGAGTTCGCGCACATTGCCGGGCCACCGATAGGCAGTGAAAAGCGCCTCCACCTCAGCCGAGATCACCATGGGCGAGCGTTCGTAACGGACACACAGTTCGGCGAGGAAGTGCCGGGCCAAATAGACGATGTCGGCCCCACGCTCGCGCAGCGGCGGCAGGTTGATCGCGATCACCTGCAGCCGGTAGTAGAGATCCTCGCGGAACCGCCCTTCGCGCACTTCGGCGAACAAGATCCGGTTCGTGGCGGCGATGAAGCGCACATCGACCGTGATGGGCGCGACCGACCCGATCCGGCGGAATCGCTGCGTATCCATCAAGGTTAGGAGTTTCGCCTGCAGGACCGGACTCAACTCGCGAATTTCGTCGAGGAACAGCGTGCCGCCATTGGCCGCCTCGACGAGCCCGATCTTCTTCGTCGTCGCACCTGTGAAGGCGCCGCGCTCGAAGCCGAACAGCTCGGACTCAACTAGTTCCGCAGGCATCGCGGCGCAATTGATGTCGACGAAGGGCGCACCCGCCCGATTCGACTCTTCGTGAATCGCCCGGGCGACCAGGCCTTTGCCCGTCCCCGTTTCGCCATAGATCAGAATGGTGCGAGCAGGGCTCCGAGCCGCCTTCCCGATGAGGCGCCGCGCATCTTCGATGGCCGGATGCCGGCCGAGGATCTGTCGGAGCGCAGGAATACTCGGCTTCATACGCGTGCCTCGCGCGTCAGCGTACGAAGATCCGCAACTTCTCTTGGCGATTGGCAGGGCGCGCCTCGGGAGAACAGAATCGCGAGGTCGGTCGTCCGGTAAACGACGGTCGACACGGTATGGGATCCGTCTTCCCCGCCGTGCCGGCAAAGTCCCTCGCGCCGCTCGTCGCCGTGATCGGCCATCGCGCGCATGATCGTTTCGGGCTCATCCGGGACGCCCCCGGCGCCGAGCATCGCAGCCAGCGTTTCGCGCCGTCCGAGCGTCGATCTGAGCGCGGCGGGCGAAAGCCGGGAGCGAACGGTGTCCGGATTTTCGCACCAGAAATGATTGCTGCGGTAGACGGGCGCATGCCGCGAGATCCGCGCGCCGTCATGGAGCAGTTCGACCACCGCCACGTTGCCGCTTGCGTCGGCCAGGATCAGACTGCCGCCGCCGGCATGGCGTAAGGACGCGATCGTTGCGCAGGCTTCCTCCACATTACTGCAGGAATTCAAAAGCCGCGTCATGAGGAAATAGCGAAGCCAGCCGATGCCGTGCGTTGGCGCTTGGATCGACGTGTCGGCCAGCGCAAGTCCGGCGGCATTCATCCCGGATGAATAAGCGCCCGGCGCCCCCAGCGTTCCCACGCAGAAGAAGGGGCCGCCGACCGAATTTGGATCGACATGGAGGAACGTTTCCTGCCCGTCGCGGTGCGGACCGGAGAGATCCCGGTTCTTGGCCAGCACCGCGCCGCCGGCGGGGGACGGCCGTGCCCACGCCGAACACCCGTCGGTCTCGTAGACCCCTGAAAGGTTTGACAGGTGAAACAGCGCGAACACCTGGTCTTCATCGATGCGGAAGCCTTCGCAAATGCCCCGCATCTCCGCAAGCTCCGGCGCGGCGTGCTCCTCAGCGAACGCCCATTGTTGCGCGAGGTAGCGACGCGCCGATGCGGTCTCGAGCACCGAGCGGGCGGCGGAATGGCGTTGCGCCACGGTTAAAGCCACGGCCGCTGCATCGACACCGTGCAAGCGCGACTGGGCAAGCCCCCGCGTAAAGGCATCGCCGGCCAAGACGCGTGGATGCAGAGGCTTCGTCATGGCGTCTGTCCGTGCAGGTGGCAGGCGACGCTATGTCCGGGCCCCATGTTCGTGATCGACGGCGCCTGCGTCGCGCAGATCGGCATCGCGTTCGGACATCTTGTATGGAACCGGCAGCCTGACGGAGGGGAAAGCGGCGAGGGAAGGTCCCCCGTCAGCCGCAGCCGCTCGGCGGTATCGCCTTTCTTCAGACGAGGTGCCGCGGCGATCAACGCTCGCGTGTAGGGGTGCGCGGGTGATCCGAGGATGGCGTCGCGCGGACCGATTTCGACGATCTCGCCGAGATACATCACCGCGATCCTGTCGGCGAGGCGTCCCACAACCGCGAGGTCGTGACTGATGAACAGATAGGTGAGGCCGAACTCCTGCCGGAATCCGAGGAGAAGCTCGAGAATCTGCGCCTGAACCGACACGTCGAGCGCCGATACCGGCTCGTCGCACACGACGAATTCCGGCTTCAGGATCAACGCGCGGGCGATCCCGATGCGTTGCCGCTGGCCGCCGGAGAATTGGTGCGGATACCGGCGCAGATGGTCGGGCGAGAGCCCGACCTTCGGCAGAAAAGACGCGGCCCGTTGTTCCGCCTCGCGCGGCTTCGCGCCCTCGTGCAGCCGGATGGGCAAGCCCACGATCTCGCCGACCGAGCGACGCGGGTTGAGCGAAGCGTAGGGGTCCTGAAAAATGATCTGCATGCGGCGCCGATACGGCCGGAAGACCTCGTCCGGCATCCGCGAGATCGAAACGCCGTCAAACGTCACTTCTCCCGCGTCGGCCCTATGCAGGTTGAGCACGGTGCGCCCGAGCGTCGACTTGCCGCAACCGGACTCCCCGATCAAACCCAGAGTCTCGCCGCGTGCGATGGAGAAGCTGACTCCGCTCAAGGCACGAACCAATACCGGCGGACGGCGTGCGATCCGCTCCAGCAAGGGGGTGGCGAGCGGGAAGGCTTTCGTCACCGACGCCGCGGTCAACAGTGGGGCATTCGCGACCTCAGCCATTGCCGACCTCCAGCGCCCGCAGGCACCGCGACTGGCGGTTGTCGCTCGGCCGCGCGAGAGCGACGGGAACGCGACAGGTTTCCAGCGCCATGTCGCAGCGATCGAGGAATCGGCAATGTGCCGGCAGGCTCGTCGCTGCCGGCACCTGCCCCGGAATCGGACGGATGGGCTGGTCCAGCGTGTCGAGGCTTGGCATCGACCGCAGCAATCCTCGGGTGTACGGATGCATCGGCCGGTCGATCACCGCCGCCGTCCTTCCTTCCTCCACGACCTGTCCGGCATACATCACCATCACGCGGTCGGCCTGCTCGGCGACCACGCCGAGATCGTGGGTGATGAGGATGACGCTCATTCCCAGTTCGGAGCGAAGATCCCGGATCAGATCCAGCACCTGGGCCTGGATTGTCACGTCGAGAGCGGTTGTCGGCTCGTCGGCGATCAATAGGCGCGGACGGCAGGCGAGCGCCGTGGCGATCATGATGCGTTGGCGCATACCCCCAGAGAACTGGTGGGGGTAATCGTCGAGCCGCGCCGCGGCGGCCGGAATGCCGACAAGCCGCAGCATGTCGATTGCCTTGCTGCGCGCCTCATCCATCGAGCGTGCGCGCCCGTGGGCGAGCATCACCTCTGTGATCTGCGTGGCGACGGTGAAGCCGGGATTCAGCGCGGTCAGCGCATCCTGCATCGTGATCGCGATGTCTCGTCCGCGGATCGCACGTCGCTGTCCTTCGTCGAGCGACAGAAGGTCGACGCCGTCGAACAGGAGCATTCGCGCCTCGACGCGGCCCGGCGGCCGGACGAGACCAAGCACGCTGAGAAAGGTAACGCTCTTCCCCGATCCCGATTCGCCGACAACACCGAGGCATTCGCCGGCGTGGACCGTCAGCGACACGTCGTCGACTGCTTCGACGAGACCGGCGCGGGTCGGGAAGGTCGTCCGCAGACCCTCGACGACGAGCAGCGGGCTCCGGTCGGGCGTCCTGTTCATTCCTGGATCCTCGGATCGAAGGAGTCGCGCAGCGCTTGGCTGACCACATTGATCGCCATGACCAGCAGCAGGATCGCGATGCCGGGAAATGTCGATACCCACCACGCGTCGATCAGAAACTCGCGCCCGTCTGCCACCATCGATCCCCAGGAGGCTGTCGGCGGCTGCACGCCAAGTCCCAAAAAGGAAAGACTGGCTTCCAGAATGATCACGTGAGCGACGCGCACCGTGGCGACGACGACGACGGGTGACACGATGTTGGGCAGGATCTCACGCAGCATGATGTGCGCGCGCGACGCGCCGAGCGACTTCGCGGCCTCGACATATTCGATCTCGCGTGCCGCCAGCGTCTCGCCGCGAACGATGCGGCATGGAACGACCCATTCCTTGTAGACGAGCGCCAGCACGATGTTCTGCAAGCCCGGGCCCATCATCGCCATCAGGCCGATGGCGAAGATGAGATAGGGAAAGCCCAGCAGGATATTGACGACGCCCGAAATGAGGGTATCGACCCAGCCGCGCAGGTAGCCGGCGGCCAAACCGGCGACTATCCCGGTTATCGTCGCGATCAGTACCACGATCGCGCCGACAAGAATCGATACGCGCGCGCCGTAGATCAACCGCGATAGGATATCCCGCCCCAGCGCGTCGCACCCAAGGGGATATGCCCATTCTCCGCCCAGCCACGCCGGCGGCTGGAGACGACGAAACAAATCGGCTTCACCGGGATCATGCGGGGCGATCCACGGCGCGAACGCCGCGGCGAACACGAACAGCAGCGTGATGCCGGCGGCCCACAGCGCCAGATGATTCTCGCGGAAGCGGGCGATTCCGAGTTGCAGCGGAGATTCCGCGTCGCGGGCGAGGACGGCGCCAGCGTTCACAGCCGGACCCTCGGGTTGAGTTTGGTGTAGAGCAGATCGGCGAGGAAGTTCAGCATCACATAGGTCACCGCATAGAGCAGAACGGCGGCCTGAACGAGCGGATAGTTGCGGCTGAAGATGGCCTCGACGACGAGCCGCCCCAAGCCGGGCCACCCGAAAACCGTTTCGACGATCATGTTGCCGCCGAGTAGCGATCCGGTCTCAAGTGCCGCGACCGTCACTGTCGGGATCAACGCATTTTTCAGGGCGTGCCGGCCGATGACCCGCGCGCGGCTCAGTCCCTTCGCTTCGGCGAACAAGACGTAATCCGACCGGAGTACCTCGATCATCGAGGAGCGGGTCACGCGCATGAGCACGGCGGCCATCGGCAGCGCGAGCGTCACGGCGGGAAGCGCGATATGTCGTAGCGCCTGCCAAAAGCTATCGAATCGCCCCGCTAACAGCGCGTCGGGCAGAAGCATCCCGGTTATCGCGGGTACCTCGCTCGCGTAACCGATGCGGCCCGCCACGGGGAACCATCCCAGCTTCACCGAGAATAGAAGGATCAGCAGAATTCCGAACCAGAATCCCGGCATCGAGACACCGAAGAGCGAGGACACGGTCGCCAGCCGGTCGAGCCAGGAGTTCTTCCGGACCGCCGCAAGAACACCGAGCGGGATCGCGATGACGAGCGACAAGATGAGGGCCGCGAGGGTCAACTCGATCGTCGCCGGAAGCCTTTCTCCGATCACCTCAATCACCGGCCGGCGATGGAAGAACGACAGTCCGAACTCGCCGCGTGCCGCATTTCCGATGAACAGCACGAACCGCTCGTGGAGTGGACGGTCCAGTCCCATGTCATGCCGCAGCGCGGCTTCTTGCTCGGGCGAGGAACGCGAGTCACCAAGCATGATTTGCACCGGATCGCCGGGCGTGAGCGTAATCATCAAGAAGACGATCACACTCACGCCGAGCAGAACCGGAATTAGGCCGATCAGTCGCTCGACCAGTCGCGCCATTCGCATCGAAGTGGACCCGCCTTTCGAAGCGCCGCGTTAGTCGACGCTCGCGTCATGCAGGTTGATGCGCGAATCGGCAGAAGGCGACCAGCCCTTCAGACGCTTCGAGACGCCGTAGAGATCCTGCGGCAGCCACAGGAATATCCACGGTGCCTGCGCATTCACGATCACTTGCGCCTCCTTGTACATGTCCGCCCGCTTGGCGGGATCGGCTTCCGTCTCGGCGGCGTCGAGCAACGTATCCACCCGCGCATTCGAGAAGCCGGCAAAGTTCCCGCGCCCTTTGGTGCGCAGCGTCGGGACCATGATGTCCGAAGGGTCCAGCGCCCCGTTGCCCCAGGAGGTCAAATAGGCGTCGCGCTCCGCGCGTTTGTCGGCGGTAGCCCACATCGGCGAGATGACGGCGCCTTCCCACACCTGAACTTTAGCCCTGATATTCGAACGGCCCATAAGTGCTGCGATCGCTTCGGCCGTCGATTTGAACGCGCCGGTCGTGTCGATGGTGAACTCGATGCCGTTCGGATAGCCCGCTTCGGCAAGCAGCTTCTTCGCCTGTTCGGGATCGTATTTGTACTCCGGCAAAGCACCGTTGAACGCGAATGCGTCGGGACTCATGACGCCGTTGAGCGCGGTCGCCTTGCCCTCGAGAATCCGGTCGATGATGAGCTTGCGGTCGACCGCGTGATTGAGCGCCTTGCGAACGCGCGGGTCGTCGAACGGCTTGCGCGCCATATTCAGCGCCACAAAGAACGTGCGGGTGCCGTTCACGGCCATAACTTTCGCACGGTCGCTCGCCTCGACCTGCCGGATCGACGAAGCCGGCAACTCGTTGATGATGTCGACTTCGCCGGCCAGCAGCGCCGCGACGCGCGACGCGTTCTCGGGGATGATTTTGAAGATGACGCGGTCCGGTTTCGCGGGGCCGACGGGCGGAATTGCCGACGAACCGCCATAGTAGTTCGGATCGCGTGCCATGATGATGGAATCACCGCGGCGCCATTCCACCAGCTTGTATGGACCGGGGCAGTCGACGCTCGTTGCCAGCGCGGCATCGCCGACCTTCTTCGCGTGTGCCTCGGAGATCATCTCCTGAAAAGGCAGCATTGCCGGCAGGATCGCCCACGGCGCCGACAGCTTCAGGCGCAGGGTCCGCGCATCGACGATTTCGGTATCCGACAATGGCCCGAGCAGGCTTTGGCGGGGGCTGGTCTGGCCGCCCATGGCATTCGGCTTGGTGAGCCGATCCAGGTTGAACTTCACGTCAGATGCCGTGAAGGGCGCGCCGGAGTGGGATTTCACACCCTCGCGGATTTTGAACTCCCAAGTCTTTTCGTCGATCTGGCGGTAGGACTCGGCAATTTCCGGAACGACCTTCATCGCCGCGTCGCGGGTCAGCAGACCGTCGCACATATTGCGAATGATGGTCTCCGTTTCCCTGTTGCGATGATTTGCCGGATCCAGCGTCTGCGCGTCCTGGCTGAAACCGACGCGAATTTCTCCGCCGGCATGGGCGCCGCCAGCGGCCGCGATCGTTGCGATACCAATGCCGCCGAGGAGCATCATCACTGGCTTCAGCGCAGTGGCATACTTGGTCTTGTTATGTGCGACAGCCATCTTTGTGCCTCCCTGTTTGACGAATGTGTTGCCGACCCTGTGTTTCGCCTCCACGTTCGCAAGCGCTGTGCCATCGCTGTGTTGGGGGGATAAGCGTTGAATTCCAGATAATTGGTCGGTCTTGGCCGCAGTACTTTTCTTCTTTTGCGTGATATTCACGCGGCATTGCGTGAGATTAGCGCAACAGATGAGCGTCGTCGCCCAGCTTATCGGACCCTGATGTTGCTATCCCGCAGCGCGCGGTTGCCCGAGCCACGTGGAGGAGAACGATCGGCATAAGTGCCTTCTGTCAGGGCCAATAGGACAGTCCGAGTATTTTGCGAGACGGTGAGTTCACGGGCTCAGGCCAGTTACACTCGGCCCAGGCCGACACGAAGTTCTTGAACATCTCGTCGCGCGTCTTGAAACGCAGCACGTTGGCCTTGGGCAAACATTGCTGTGTGATCAGGTCCAGCGAGGAGCCCATATCGACCGGGAAGGTATGTTTGGGGTCGTTGAGCGTGCTCCAGCTTTTACCTGTGATCTCAAGCGTGGCGGAAACCAGCACGAAGCTGCTGTAGTAGGTCGATGACATGAAGGATACCGAAATTGCGCGCGGATGCGTCGCTGTCATTATGCGCTGCCAATCGCAGGCGAGGCTCCGAGGCGCGAGACTCTGAAGCTTGTGGCCGTGACGCTCGCCTGTGTTGCCATTGATGGCGATACGATCCAGGACGCATTCGCTGTTCGACTGCATATGCAACAGCGTCTCGCATGGCGCCCCAGACCAAGCGGAGCCTCCCTCACGCGCCGCGTCTGAAGCGTTAAGCAAGCCAAGCGCGTAATGGGCAACGCAGCTCGTCGCGATCGCGGCGCCGACAGCGACGATCGCAAAGATAAAATCAGCTTGTCGATGGCGTAAAACTATCGTTCTTTCGGAGACTCAACAGCCTCATCGGTTCGCATGAACGATTCAACGTCCCCCACGGCAGACGTAAGATCTGCCGGTCGTTACATTCTCATTGGTATTCTCACCGTTGCGCCACTGACGGTTACCTGGATTATTTTCGATTTTCTTTTTGCGCAGTTATCGAGGGTCGGGAAGCCTTGGGTCGCGACGATCGCGCGCGGAATCGCTCCGGAAAGTCCAGGCACAGCCCAGTTATTGCAGAATGAGACGTTCCAATCGTTTGTTGCCGTCGGCGTTGTTTTATTGGGATTGTGGCTGCTCGGCTGGGTGGCGAGCCGCGTCATCGGGCGGCGCTTAATCGGAATTTTCGAACGCCTGATTGGGCTCATTCCCTTTGTAGATAAGGTATATCACGCGACCCAACGCTTCTTGACCATCGCCGGTGGTACGCAAGGCGGCGCGCGCCGTGTGGTGTTAATCGAATTTCCGTCGCGCGATATGAAAGTAGTCGGGTTTGTGACGAAGACGCTTGTCGATGCGAATTCGGGTGCCCAATTGGCAGCTGTTTATGTGCCGACGGCGCCGAATCCGACTTCGGGTTATGTCGAGATTGTGCCAATCGAGAATCTGGTATTCATCGACTGGACATTCGACGAGGCGATGGCCTTCATCGTGACTGGTGGCTCCAGTGCGCCGGATCGGATCGCATACAGCCATCCACCGCCACGCGGCTAACCCACCATGCTTTTTTAAAGTGCGGCAGCAACGCCATCGGGCGTTCGCTCCGGAAACGGCAAGATCGACTTGGGGTTTTCGCCGAAATTTTTCGGACCTACGATGAACGCAGACGCATCCGATTGACCCATGACGAGTCGCGCAGCGCGAGGCGCGATATAGTCGATGCCGGCGACGTTCTCGGAAACCGTGGCCGAGATGCGACTTTGGAATTGCGAGGTTCGACGCTATGCCGCCGCCCGACACGATCGCGTCCGCGCTGGGCGGAATTGGGCTGTTTCTGCTCGGCATGTCGATGATGACCGAGGGACTCAAGGCGGCCGTAGGCGGTGCGCTACGCGACTGGCTGGCGCGAGCCACGCGGACGGTGCCGCATAGTTTGGCGGCCGGCTTCTTGATTACGGCTTTGGTTCAATCGTCCAGCGCGGTGACGGTCGCCGCGATCGGGCTCGTCAACGCCGGACTGCTCGGCTTGACACAGGCGGTATGGCTGGTGTTCGGCACCAACGTGGGCACGACGATGACCGGCTGGATCGTCGCGTCGATCGGAGTAAAGGTCGATGTCGCGGCGCTTGCTTTGCCAATGATCGGTTTGGGCATGGCCTTGCGCATTGCGGCGGGCGGCCGGGAAAGGATCACCGGCGGCGGCGGCGCGATCGCGGGATTCGGGCTGTTCTTCCTTGGCATATCCTTTCTTCAGAACGGCTTCGCGCACGCCGCCGACACGCTGGTGCTGGGCTTGCCGGCCGAGGGCGGAATCACCAAAACGGCGATGCTCGTCGCCGTCGGCACCGCGCTGACTGTGCTGATGCAATCGTCCAGTGCCGCGCTCGCGGTGACGCTCGCTGCCAGCGCTGGCGGCGGTCTCGGTATCGAAGCGCTCGCGGCGATCGTCGTGGGCACGAATATCGGCACGACGTCGACCGCATTCTTCGCGGGTCTTGGCGCGACATCGGCTGCTCGGCGCGTGGCGGCGGCGCATATCATCTTCAATGTTGCGACGGCGGCGGTCTCGCTAACGATCCTGCCGCAACTCGTCGCGGTCTCGACATTTCTCGTCGATGTCGTAACTTCGGCGAACGCGCCGGCAGCGACGCTGGCCGTGTTTCATACCGTCTTCAACGTTCTCGGCGTTGTCTTGATGCTGCCCGTAGGCGGCCTGCTCGTCCGCTGGCTCGCGCGGATGTTCGCGAGCGGCGATGAGGCCGTTGCACGGCCTAAATTCTTGGACGCCGGCCTCGAGGCCGTGCCGGCGCTCGCGGCGGGCGGTTTGATCCGCGAAAGCGAACGGCACTTGGCCGCTGCGGCTGCAGCCGTTCTTGCCACCGGCGATGCGCATCGACGCGAAAGCGAAGGCGGCAAGTTGAAGGGGCCCGCGGCGGTTCGCAGCCTCGGCGTCGCAATCCGGACGTTTCTGGTTCGCCTCGGCAAGTCGCCGCTTCCCGCCGATATGGCCCGCGCGCTGCCGCATGTTTTACGCGCCAGTCAGCACACCGACGCGCTCGCCGGGATCGCGTTGCCAGCGATGCCGCCGTCGATCGCCGCCGGTTCTCCGCTCGCCGGCGGCGTCGAGCTTATCGAGAAGGCGACGCGCGGCTGCCTCGCTTTGACCGTCGAGAGCGGCGGCGATACGGCGCAGATACGGGCCGCGACCGGCGAGGTGGAGGGCGCTTATGAAGCGTTGAAAACGACGCTTCTGTCGGCGACGGCCGCCGGCGCCATGGATGTCCAAGAATTCGACCAGATGCTTGATCGCGCGCGATCTTACCGGGAGGCGGCACGGTTGGCGTGGAAGGCGCACAACCGGCTGGCCGCCGCTCGCGCGGCGATCAGCGTGGCCGGGGACAGGCGCGTGTAATTCTTTGCGCTTCCGGCGCCCACCGCCCGGCGACCGTTCAAGCGCGCACGACGATCGTATCCTGCACGAGAAGCGCGGTCAGCGTTTCCGCGACGCTTCCGAACACGAGGTTATCGATACCGATCCGCCCATGCGTTCCAAGAACGACGAGATCCGGCGACATGCGTGGAAGCTCTTCAAGCAGAATCCCGGCTGCTCGACCTTGCGCGACACGGATGGAACGGGGCCCGCGCCCATAGGCCGCGGCGCGTCCGGAATCGGCAACGCATTCGGCAGTTAACTGCTCGAGCCGACGCCGGAGCGCTGCCTCATCGGCAGCATCTGCGCCTTCGTCGATATGGACGACTTCGATCACCGCGTCGGGAAATGCCTTCAGCGCGAAGGTCAGCGCCTTGCGCGACGACCCTTCCAAATCGACGGCCGCCACGATCTTCGCGTAAGTGCGCCGCGCGCGCGCCTTGACGACGAGAACCGGGCAATTTGCTCTCCGGATAATATTATCGATGACGGTACCGCGAATCATCCCCATCAAAGTCATGTCGCGCGGGCTGCCGACGACGACAATCTCGGCGCCCATCGTGCCTGCGGCACGGACGACTGTGTCGTCGATCGCGCCCTGAAGAACTTCGCCCGTCACGACGATCCGTCCGGCCGGAGTATTTTCTATGATTTCGGTGGTCAGCCGCGTCATGGCCTCCCAGAGCCGGCCGATCGCGACGCCATCGGCGGGCGCCGAGGGTTCGGCAACATGTACGAAATGGACGGCGGCGCCTTGCGCCGCAAGCATTAGCGCGCGATCCGCAGCCCGATCCATACAAGCGCCGAGATCGACGGCGACGAGAATACGCTGGAGCCTGTACGGCTCTGCGCCGCGCTCGCCGATTTCCGTGTTCTTCATTCTTCAGTCTCCCATTCCGGCGGCGGCAATACGAGGACGTCGATCGACGCCGAAGCGAGTACCCGTTCCGCGACGCTTCCCAGTACGGCCCGCGCCAATGTCGTACGGCTTTGCGTGGATACGACAAGGAGATCGGCTCGACGCGCGACGGCTTCCTCTAGAATTTCCACGGCGGGCGCCGCCGCTTCGTGGCGGACGAGGCACTCGGCGCTGGCGGCGCCGATCTCAGTCGCGAAAACAACTAGATCACGCCGTGCGTCGGCGCGCAGCCCATCAAGATAGTCTTCGCGGTCGCGTTCCGCGACGAACGACGACATCGCCAGCCGCAAGGCCGGTGCATCGAACACGTTCAGTATGGATCGCCGGCCACTGAAATAGTCATCCAGCCTGACGAGCCGTTTGAGTGCTTTGCGCGAGCCCTCGGAGAGATCGGTCGTCAGCATGACATGGCCGTAATCCCCGAACGGCGGGCCGTTCGCCATCAGGACCGGGCACGTGGCCGCGCGTATCGTGCGTTCGGCCGTCGTGCCGATGAACGCATCGCGTAGAATTTGACGTCGATGCGGACCGATGACGAGCATGTCGGGGGCCGGATCGTCCACCGACTTCAAAATCCCCGCGAACGGATCGGCGAGTTCGATGCGAATCGTCGAGGCGACGCCATCGACGCTTTTCAACGACCCGGCGAGTTCCGTCAGCAGCAGCCACGCCTCGTGCTTCTCTTGCTCGACAATGCGGCGGGGACGATCGTCGTCGATCACGTGGACTAGATCGATCACGGCGCCGCTACGCCGCGAGAGAAGTACGGCGCGCCGCAACGCTCGATCGGAGCGTTCCGAGAAATCCGTCGCTAGTGCCAGTCGCTTCATGCGTTGATCACCCGCTTCAGTGAAGTGCGTATTCGATCACAAGTTACAAGTGCCGTACTTGATGCAGGTCAATGAATGCGACGCTTGTTCGTCTACGTTGACGGTCAACGCCATTTCGCAGTGAGGTGGCGGTTAAAGAGTTTCCCGTTTTCTTGATGTAGAAAAATATCGATATGACAAGCTCAAATCGGTCATTTGACATCCGTATCGAAAGCCCTTGCAGCCAGAAAACAGGGCATTTTCGCCAACTAAACCTCGGGACGGCGTTTGCGGCGCAACTACGCAAACACCATCCGAGATATGGGTATGTCTCGGGTTTTCACGGATGATAAATTTCGCAGAAGTTGCATTGTTGCTGGCGGTAGCGGCTGCGGTCGGTTTGGCCGGCAGCATTTTGCGCCAGCCGTTGATCGTCGGATTCATCGCAGCCGGGCTGCTTGCCGGACCGTCGGCGTTAAATATCGTCGCCGCAACGGGCTATATCGAGTTGATGTCCGAGCTTGGCATCGCCGTCCTGTTGTTTTTGGTGGGCATCAAGCTCGATGTGGCGCTGATCCGCTCTTTAGGTTACGTCGCCGTCGTCACGGGGCTCGGCCAAGTCGCTTTCACGTCTTTCTTCGGCTATCTCATCGGTCTTGGCCTCGGCCTTGACCATGTGACGAGCTTGTATGTCGCGGTCGCGCTGACATTCTCGTCAACGATCATCGTCGTCAAACTCCTCTCCGACAAGCGCGAGATCGATTCCCTTCACGGGCAAATCGCGCTGGGCTTCTTGATTGTTCAGGATCTGTGCGTAGTAGCGGCGATGGTCGCGTTGTCAGCGATCGGGATCGGCGCCAACGCCGAAGATGCTGCGGAGCCGGGATCTTGGTTCGCCATTTTGGCGGCGGGGACGGGCCTCGCCACCGCTGTCTTCCTGTTCGTAAAGTTCTTCGCGACGCCGCTGACAATGTGGCTGGCGCGTTCGCCCGAGTTGTTGACGATCAGCGCAATAGCTATCGTGGCGATTTTCGCGGCGGCGGGCGAAGCGGCAATGCTCGGCAAGGAAATCGGGGGGCTGTTAGCGGGAATCGCTTTGGCCTCGACGCCGTACCGCGAAACAATCTCCGCGCGGTTGGCGCCGCTGCGCGACTTCCTTCTGTTGTTCTTTTTCGTCGCGTTGGGCGCGAAGCTCGATTTGTCGACACTTGGCGCGCACGCAACCGCCGCAGCGGTGTTTTCGGCTTTCGTACTGATCGGCAATCCACTGATCGTCCTCGCGATACTCGGGGCTATGGGTTACGCGAAGCGGACGGGCTTTTTGGCCGGTCTGACGGTCGCGCAGATCAGCGAGTTTTCGCTGATATTCACGGCGATGGGGGTATCGCTCGGGCATGTGGGCCCGGACGCTTTGGGGCTGGTTACGATGGTGGGGCTCGTTACGATCGCGGCATCGACCTATATGATCGTTCACTCCCATCGACTCTACGCGCTGTTCGAACCTGCGCTCGGCGTGTTCGAGCGCGGCGGCGCGCATCGCGAAGAGTCGTTCGCTGGGCGCCGCATGTCGGGCGACTTCGGGGTGGTCGTTTTCGGGCTCGGACGCTTCGGTACGGCAATCGGGACACGGCTTCGGCAACGCGGAATTCGCGTGCTCGGGATCGACTTCAATCCGCAAGCAGTAAAGCGTTGGCGCGAGCTCGGGTTGGACGCCGAATTCGGCGATGCCTCGGATCCCGAATTCGTCTCCGAGATTCCGTTCGGCCGGGCCCAATGGATCTTGTCCACCGTGCCGATCCACCCGGCTGGCCTCAGCCATGAAGACGCGCGGCGCACATTGATTCAGTTGACGCGGTCGGCGGGGTATCGCGGTCGAATCGCGGCGGCGTCGCATGGAGATTGCGATCGCCGCCTGTTGCAGGAAGCGGGGGTTGATCTGGTGCTGGAGCCTTTCCAAGACGCCGCCGATCGCGCGGTCGAGTTGCTGTGCGGTGCAGAACCTGTCGAACGTATCGATGTTCCGCCGATCGCCGCCGAAGGCGGCAAGGCCGGGTAACGATGAAGGATTCCCAGAGTGGAGGCGCGCTGATATGAAACTCACCGATCCCCATGCGCGCGACGTCGAAACCTGCTTCGCGGCGTTCGCATCCGGCCCCGGCGGTCTGACGGCGGATGAAGCCGCAAGGCGGTTGGCCGAACATGGCCCCAACCGGCTGCCGTCGGCATCTTCGCGCGGGCCTCTTCTGCGCTTTCTGATCCAGTTTCACAACATTCTGATCTACGTGCTGCTGGCGGCGGCGGCAGTGACGGCGGCTTTGCAGCACTGGATCGATACCGGCGTCATCCTTGCGGTGGTCTTGGCGAATGCGATGATCGGATTCATCCAAGAGGGTAAGGCCGAAGCGGCGATGGCCGCGATCCGGGACATGTTGGCGCCCCATGCGGCCGTGCTGCGCGATGGGCGGCGCATGACGATCGACGGTGCCGAACTCGTGCCGGGCGACATCGTCATTCTCGATGCCGGCGACAAGGTTCCGGCGGATCTTCGGATCGTCGAGGCGCGCGGCTTGGCGGCGCAAGAGGCGGTGCTGACGGGCGAGTCCGTGCCCGTCGAAAAGTCTGTGGACGTCGCACGGCCGGATGCAGCGCTCGGCGATCGGCGATCGATGCTTTGGTCGGGCACACTGATCACGAGCGGTACGGCGCGCGGCTTGGCGGTGGCGACCGGGCGCGACACGGAAATCGGCCGTATCGGCGGATTGTTGGAAGGGGTCGAACAATTGACCACGCCGCTCGTCGCGCAGATGGACCACTTCGCGCGATGGCTGTCGTTTTTGATCCTTCTCGCGGCTGCTCTGCTGCTGGTCTATGGGTACTTCGTCGGGCATCACGACTTCTCCGAGTTGTTCATGGCTGTCGTTGGCCTCTCGGTCGCGGCAATCCCGGAGGGGCTCCCGGCCGTGATGACCATCACGCTGGCGATCGGCGTGCAGGCGATGGCGCGCCGGCATGCCATCGTGAGACGGCTTCCCGCCATCGAGGCGATCGGCTCGGTCTCGGTCATCTGCACCGACAAGACCGGGACGCTGACTCGCAACGAGATGACCGTCGCCGCCGCCGAGACTGCGGATGGTTCATTCGCCGTAACGGGCGAGGGATACGCGCCGTCGGGAACGATCGCTCCGGCCGGCGATCTGACGCGGCTGGCGCGCGCCGCGGCGCTTTGCAACGACGCCGAGCTTCATAGCGACGGCGCGCACTGGACCGTCGAAGGCGATCCAATGGAAGGTGCGCTGTTGGCTTTCGCGGCGAAAGCGGGTGTCGTCCGCGACGGACGCCGATTGGACGCCGTTCCGTTCGATAGCCGTCACCGGTTCATGGCCGTTCTGACGGAGACCGCCGGCGAGCGTGTAACCTGCGTGAAGGGCGCTCCCGAGCGGGTCCTTGGAATGTGTGCTGGTATCGACGCTGGGCGATGGCAAGATCGGGCCGACGCGATGGCGCGTCGTGGATTGCGGGTCCTCGCTTTCGCCGAGCGTGCCGAGGCGGGCGCGAATATCGATCACCTTGCGCTGGAAGGCGGCTCGACGTTCATCGGGCTCGTCGGATTGATAGACCCGCCGCGCCCCGAGGCGATCGCTGCGGTCGCCGAATGCCGTGCCGCCGGCATCCGTGTCAAGATGATCACCGGCGATCATGCCGGTACGGCGGCGGCGATCGCCGCGCAGATCGGTTTGGAAAACCCGTCCCGCGTATTGACGGGCGCCGATTTGGACAAGCTCGACGATGCGCAATTGGCGCCCGAGGTCGCAAGCGTGGACGTTTTCGCGCGCACCAGTCCCGAACATAAACTGCGCCTCGTGACGGCGTTGCAGGCGCGTGGCCTGTCGGTGGCGATGACAGGCGACGGTGTGAACGACGCTCCGGCGCTGAAACGGGCCGACGCGGGAATCGCGATGGGGCTCAAAGGATCGGAAGCCGCCAAGGAAGCCGCCGATCTAGTGCTCGCCGACGACAACTTCGCTTCCATTGCGGCAGCTGTGCGCGAAGGCCGCACGGTGTGGGACAATCTCAAGAAGGTGATCAGCTGGACGCTGCCGACCAACGCCGGCGAAGCCATGGTTATCGTGCTCGCCTTGCTGCTTGGCTTGGCCCTGCCCGTGACGGCGGTGCAGATCCTGTGGATCAATTTGATCACTGCGGTCACTCTCGGACTAGCGCTGGCGTTCGAGCCGACCGAGTCCGGTACGATGGCACGTCCGCCGCGTGCGCGGGATGCGCCGATTCTAAGCGGTGAGCTGGTCTGGCATGTTGTTCTGGTCGCGGGCCTGTTTCTGGCGGCGGTGTTCGGCATCTTCAGATACGCAATCGATCGCGGATATCCGATCGAACTCGCACAGACGATGGCGATGAACATGTTGGTTGTCCTCGAGATCTTCCATCTCTTCTTTATCCGCAATATTCACGGCGCCTCGCTAACCTGGGCGGCGGCGAAGGGAACGAAGGTCGTTTGGACGGTCGTCGTCGCGATCACGGCGGCGCAGTTCGCGGTGACCTATCTAGCGCCGTTGCAGGCTGTGTTCGGCACGCGGGCGGTCCCCGCGGGAGACGGCATTCTGATCGTCGCGATCGGTGTCGCGTTTTTCGCGCTGGTAGAAATCGAGAAACAGATCCGGCTTGGTCTCGGCGCGCGATTCGTAAGCCGGATTCCATGATCGGCCGAAAGTTGTCGGCGGGCCTGTTTTCCAGAATTGAGATGGGGCTTCCGCGTCAATTCATCGCTCGGGTTGGACTTGCGATCGTCGGCGCAGTCGCCAAATTTAGAACCAACGATCCAGGGAGGATGAAATGACGACGGACAAGACGACGGCCAAAGACATCATGTCGACGCGCGTGGCTTCGATCGCGCCGGACATGTCGGTGCGACTGGCCGCCAAGCTCATGTTGAAACGCAAAGTCAGCGCGCTGCTGGTGCTCGATTCGAAGCGCCGGCCGATCGGCGTGCTGAGCGAGGGTGATCTCGTGCACCGGATCGAGCTCGATACGCGAAAGAAGGGCTCTTGGTGGCTCAATCTTCTGACTCCCGATCGCGATCTCGCGCGTGACTATGCGCGCGCGCATGGGCGCAAGGTCGCGGATGCGATGAGCCGCCAGGTTGTGACCATCACGCCGGACACCAAGCTGCCGGCGATCGTCGCTTTGCTCGACAAGCATCGCATCAAGCGCGTGCCCGTCGTCGGGGAAGGCGGCCGCGTGGTCGGCGTCGTCAGCCGGGCGGATGTGCTGGGCGCGTTCGCGAAGGCGGCGTTGGCGGCCGAGGGCCGCGCGGCGCTGGGCGACGCCGAATGTTCGGCGGAAATCCGCAAGCGGCTGCGCAAGGAAAACTGGAGCGACAGCGTTCTGCTGAATATCTCCGTCGATCGCGGTCTCGCGCGCGTGTCGGGCGTGGTCGCCTCGCGCGCGCAGCACGACGCGGTGCGGGCGCTATGCGAGGAGGTTCCCGGCGTTCGGCACGTCGATCTCGACGCGTTGCAGGTCGCCCGAAGCGCGGTCGCGCTGAAGCACAGCTTACGCATCCCGATCTGACGGGAGCTTAAATGGGCCGAATATCTCGCTTCGTGGATTCCTGATTAAGCGTAGTTTCCACAAAAGGCCACAAAATGCATCGATCTTGTGGAAAACAACATTGATATAGAATGATCTTACACGGTCTGGGGGACTGGGGGTCGTGGGTTCGAATCCCGCCGCTCCGACCATCACTTGAGAGACGAAGAAGCCCGCCCTGGGAAACCAGCGGCGGGCTTCGGCGTTTTGGGAACGGAATCTTTCCGAAACTTCAAAGTTTTTGAGTGCTGCAACTAGCCAACTTTTCTTCGAGCCAAGCTGCGAAACTGAGGAGTTCGAAATCGCCGCCACGCCGCGCGGCGATCTGCAAGCCCATCGGCAAGCCGTTGGCGTCGGCCCCCATCGGGATCGATACGGCCGGATTGCCGGAAAGATTGTAGATCGCGTTGGGCGAGTTGAGGCTGTAGGACACGCGGTGCGAGGCATCGCCGGCTTCGGGCACCAATTCGAAGGCCGACGGCGAAATCAGGAAATCGACCTCCGACAGCGCGATCTGCAAGCCCGCGCAGAGATTCTCGCGCCGTCCCAGCGCCGCCCAATAATCCGCAGCCGTTATCGTCGCCGAACTTTCGATCCAGGCGCGGACGGAAGGGCTGGGTGGCGTTTCGGCGCGCAGCAAATCCGCATGGCGGGGTGCGGCTTCGAAGCCGCCGATCACCTCCAGCGTTTGGCGCCAGATCTCCAGTGCTGCGCCGACGCGGATCTCGCGCACGCCGCAGCCCGATTTCTCCAGCACGCGGCGGATTTCGTAGAATCGCGCGGCGATACCGGGGGCAAGCGAGCCCGGCTCCATGCATTCCGCGACGATGCCGATTTTTGGATCGCGCGCATGCACGCCGGGGGCGGGGACCGCGAAGCCGGACATCGCGGCGAAGAGCGGAACGAGATCGCGGGCGCTTGCCGCCATCAGCCCCAAATGGTCGAGCGTGTGCGAATGCGCGATCGCGCCTTGGCGGTCGATGGCGCCGAAGGTCGGCTTGAGCCCGGCGATGCCGCAAGCACTGGCGGGCGAGCGGATCGAACCGCCGGTATCCGCCCCGACGGACGCGAGCGCGAAACCCGCACCGACCGCCACCGCCGATCCGCTGGACGAGCCGCCGGCGAAATAGCGCGGATCGACGGGGTTCAACGCTTCGGGCGCGGTGCAGTGGCTTTGGAATTCGCCGACACCGCAGCCCAATTCCCAGGTCGTCGCCTTGCCGATCACGATGGCGCCCGCCCGGCGCAGCAAGGCGACGACGGCGGCGTCCGCGACGGCCGTTTCGCCGCCGCGCGCGCGGCATCCGGCCTTCGTTGGCAGTCCCCTCACGTCGATCGTGTCCTTGATGACGATCGGAATGCCGTGCAAGGGCCCGCGATCGATGCCGCGCGCAAGCTCGTGGTCGCTGGCGGCGGCAGCGATACGGGCGCGTTCGGCATCGTTCGCGACGATCGCATGGAACGTCGCGTCGCGCGCGTCGATCCGGCGGAACAATTCGTCGACAAATTCGGCCACGGACAAGCCGCCCGCGCGCAAGGCGGCCCCGGCTTCGGCGATCGTCGCGGGAAAGTTATTGCGCATGAAGGACCGTTTACTGCGTCAGAAGTTGGCGGTCGCGCCGGAATCGCGGCAAAGCGAGGGCGAGCAGTACCGCGACGGCGGCGGCAAGCAGGGCCGCACTGATCGGGCGGGTTACGAAAATCGACAGATCGCCCTTGGCGACCAGCAAGGCGCGGCGGAAATTTTCCTCGAACAACGGCCCAAGAACGAATCCGAGCACTAGCGGGGCGGGTTCGCAGCCCAGATGGCGCAGCACCACGCCGACCACGCCGAACCCGGCCATGATCGCGAGGGCGGCGAAGGAGTTGGTGACCGCGTAGACGCCCACGCAGCACAGCACGACGATGGCGGGTGCCATCATACGCATGGGAATATCCATCGCCTTGGCCCACAGCCGTGCGAGCGGCAGGTTGATGGCGAGCAGCATCAGATTTCCGATCCACATCGAGCAGATCAGGCCCCAGAAAATCCGCGGCTGTTCGACCATCACTTTGGGCCCGGGCTGGATACCGTGGATCATCATGGCGCCGCTGAGGATCGCCATGGTCGCGTTGGAGGGAATGCCGAGGGTGAGCAGCGGCACGAACGAAGTTTGCGAACCCGCGTTGTTCGCGGATTCGGGTGAGGCGACGCCTTCGATGGCGCCCTTGCCGAATTCCGCCGGCGTTTTCGATACGCGCTTTTCCAGCGCATAGGCGGCGAAGGAACTGATCATGCCGCCGCTGCCGGGCAGCACGCCGAGGATCGAGCCCAATGTCGTGCCGCGCAGGATCGCGGGCAGGGAGCGGCGCCAATCCTCGCGCGTCATGCCGATCTTGCGCAACTCGCCCAGGCGTTCATACGATCGGGGCCCGCGCGCGTTCATCGAGGAGATGACTTCGGTGATGCCGAACAGCCCGGTCGCCAGCGCCACGAAATCCAGCCCGTCGTAAAGCAGCGGGATGCCGAGGGCGAAACGTTGCGTGCCGGTGTTCACATCGGTCCCGACCAGTCCCAGGATCAGGCCGACGGCGATCATCGCCAGCGCGTTGAGCGCCGAACCGGCGGCGAGCACGATGGTCGCGATCAGGCCGAAGACCATCAGCGCGCAATACTCGACCGAGGTGAGTTTCAGCGCCACCGCCGTGAGCAACGGGGCGGCGACCGCGAGCAGCAACGTGGCCGCGCTGCCCGCGATGAACGATCCCCACGCTGCGACGGCGAGGGCCGCACCCGCCCGGCCTTGGCGCGCCATGGGATGGCCGTCGAGGCAGGTGACGACCGACGCCGCCTCGCCGGGAATGTTCAGCAGGATCGAACTGGTGGAGCCGCCGTATTGCGAGCCGTAGAAAATGCCCGCCAGCATGATCAGCGCCGTCACCGGTTCCAGATAGAACGTGAATGGCATCAACAGCGCGATCGTCGTGATCGGCCCCAACCCTGGCAATACGCCGACGGCCGTGCCGAGCAGCGTGCCGATGAAACAGAAGGCGAGATTGGTCGGGGTGATCGCCGCCCCGAAGCCGAGCGAAAGATTGGCGAGAAGATCGGTCATGCCGGCAACAAGGGGAAGGGTACGCGCAGCAGGATGGGGAACAGCAGCGTCGTCGCCGCAGCGATGATCGCGGCCACGACCAGCGCTTCGATGCGCCGTGCGGCGGGCCACGCCTGGGCGAGGAGAAGGCTGGTCAGGAACGTCGCGATCGGCAGACCCAGCCGGTCGATCGTCAGCGCGAAAACCATGACCGCGGCGGGCGGGATCGCCAAAGCCAGCGCATGCGGGGCGGTTTCACGCTGCGTGCCGGTCTTCGCGGCGAAGGCGAGGGCCGCGCGCGCCAGCACCAATACGCCGAACCCGGCGACGAGGATGCCGAGATGGCGCGGCACGAAGCCCGGCCCCATGTCGCGCAGCGTGCCTTGCGGGTAGCGCAAGGCGTGCCACGCCACGGCGATGCCGAAAACCAGCAGCAACAGCCCCAACGCCACGTCGCGCGAACGCGCGGTCTCGAAGCGTCGAGACCGCGCGTCCGTCGTCGTCATCGTGGTGTCGTCGGCGATCAAGCCGGGCTCGCGCCGGAGGCTTTGACGACCGGCGCCCAGCGCGCCGTTTCCTCGACCACGAATTTCTGGATCTCGGCCGGGCTCAGATTGCCGAGCGAGCCCAACCCCAGCGCGTCGAAGCGTTCGCGCACTACGCTTTCCTTCATCGCCGTCTGGCAGACGTCGTTGATCTTGGTGACGATCGCGGGCGACAGATTGGCGGGGCCAGCGAACAGGAACCAGTTGGTCGCCACGACGTCGGGGAATCCGAGTTCCTTGAGCGTGGGGATATCGGGCAACGTGGACAGACGCGTCGGCCCCGAAAGTGCGAGCGGACGAAGTCCGCCGGCCTTCACCTGCGCCGCATGCGCGCCGATCGTGTCCCACAGCGAGGTGATTTCGCCCGACATCACGCCCTGCTGGGCTTCGGGCGCGCCGCGATAGGGGATGTGCTTGAACTTGACGCCGGCCTTCTGCATGAATAGCACGCCGGTCAGATGCCCGACCGAGCCCACGCCGCTGGAGCCGTAGGAGACCGCGTCGTCGCCTGCCTTGGTCGCGGCGACGTAGTCGGCGACCGTCTTGATGTTGCTGTCGCCCTTGACCGCCAGCAGGATCGGCGCGCCGCCGAACATGGTGATGTAGGTGAAGCTTTTGGCCACGTCGTAGTTCAGGTTCGGGAACAGCGTCTGACCGACCGCGAGCGGGCCGGTGTTCGAAATTAAGATCGTGTGACCGTCGGCGGGTTCACCCGCGACGAATCCGCTGCCGACCGAGCCGCCTGCCCCGGGACGATAGTCCATCACGAAAGGCTGGCCGAACGCCTTCTCCAGGCGTTCCGCCATCAGGCGGACGATGACTTCCGTAGTGCCGCCGGGCGTGTAGGGATTGACGACCTTAACGGGTTTTGTCGGCCAAGCGGTTTGGCCGAAGACCGGAGCGGCCGAGGCGGCCAAAGCGGCGCCGGCGGTGCCGGCGAGGAAAGTTCTGCGATCCATAAGACCTCCGATTTAACGGGCTCTACCGGCATGGCGGCCCCATTCATGCCCGCAGCATTGCGAGTGCCGGGCATTGCCGTCTATCGCCAATTATCGGATGATACGTTCTCGAAATTAGAGAGCCCTGCTGGAGGCCGCGATGCACGAAAGATTGGTTCCTTCCTCGTTGCGCTACGTGGAAAGCGTGGCACGCGCCGGTTCCATCCAGCGAGCATCGAAAGTGCTGAACATCGCCGCCTCGGCGATCAATCGGCACATCATCGAGCTCGAAAAGGAATTCGGCGTGCCATTGTTCGAACGTTCGGTACGCGGCATGCGCGCGACCGCGGCGGGCGAAACCTTGGTGGCGATGGCTCGGCGCTGGCAAGCCGACACGCGGCGCAACTTCGCCGAGATCCAGCAGTTGCGCGGCGTTGAACAAGGTTACTTGCGCCTCGGCTGCATGGACAGCCACACCAACGGGTTGATGGCGGGCGTGGCGCGACGCATCAAGCGCGAATACCCGCGGATCGTGCTCGACATCGAGGTCGCGAGCACCGACGAAGCGGTCCGGATGCTGTTGCAGGGCGCACTCGACATCGTCGTCGCGTTCAACGCGCCCGAACGGCGCGAGCTTTACGCGATCGGGACGCATTCGCTGGATTTCGGCTGCGTCGTGGCGCCGAACCATCCGCTCGCGCGCAATAAATCTGCGAGCCTTCAGCAATGCGGCAAACATCCGATCGTGCTGCAAAGCGGCGCGCTGGTCGTCGGGCGCGTACTGGAGGAGAAGTATGGCTGGCTGGTCGACTACGAACGCCGGTCGCTGACGACGAATTCGATCCAATTGATCAAGACGATGGTCAAGTCCGGCGATTACGCGGCCTTCCTCACCCGTATCGACGCGGCACCGGAGCTGCTCGACGGCAGTCTCGTCTTCGTCAAAATCCGCGACGAGATCGCGGCACCCGAAACCCTGTCGGTCGTGGTCGACAACCGGAAATCACAGCCGAAGATCGCGCGCTTGGTCGCCGACGTTATCGTATCGGAAGTCGTCGAATGGCACGCGCGTCTGGCGTCGAACTAAGCGAAGGCCTGCGGCCCGTTGACGAGACGACTTCACGCGTTCGAACTGCTTCCGGGATACTTCGCGGCGATGTTCGGCCGCACTCAAGGAAATCCAGAGTGTCGCCCCCTTGCGTTGGCATGCGTTGGAGGACTGTGCGCGACCCAACGCGTCAAGGGGGCTGAAGCCCGCCCTGGGAAACCAGCGGCGGGCTACGGCGTTAACGGGGCAACGGCTATTCTCAGCGTTCGTCGGCAATCGATCCGCGCCAGATCAAGCGGCGATGCTTGGTCTTGTCGTATTCTCCGGCGACATGGAACAAGCCGTAATTGTCCCAGATCAGCAGATCGTTTTTCCGCCAGGCATGGTCGTAGCGAAACGGCGCCGATGTGGCCCAGTCGGATAGGTCGAGGACGAACTGCACGCCTTCCTCGTTCTCCTTGCCGACGATGCCCGCACAGCCGCCGGTCGCCATATGCAGCCATTTGCGCCCGTTATAGGGGTTCACGTCGACGATCGGATTGATATGCCGGCGCTTGGCGTACTCGACCTGCTCGGGCCGCAGCTCGGTCGGGTAGGAATGGTCGGTGATGCCCTTCTCGGCGAGCATCTTGAGGCGGTTGTTATATTGGGTCTCGTAGGTATAGACGAATTGCAGGCCGTCGAGCTCCTTGCGCTTCTCGGCCGGCAGGGCTTCGTAAGCGCGATACATGCTGGCGAAGCAAGTTGCACCGCCCGTTTCCGGGATTTCGCGGCCATAGAGCACGGTGAAAGCGGTGCGCTTGTCCTGGCCTTTCAGGTCGGTATGCCAGCCCATGCCTTCATAGGCGTTGCCGACGGGTTTGCCGTCCTCCTTGACGTTGGAAAGGACGTAAATTTCGGGCGTCTCCGGCATCAGGAACTTGCGCATCACGTGGTATTGCGGCTCGCCGATCGTGCGCAGGAACGTCACCATTTCGGCTGCCGTCAGGTTCTGGTCGCGGAAGCACAGCACCTGCGCGTCGCGCACGCACAGCTTCAGGGCTTCGACGTCGCGCGGGTCCTTCAGGTCGCGCACGTCGTAGCCGACCACCTCGGCGCCCAGCACGGGCGACAGCGGCGTCGTGGCGAAGGGCGTTTCGGGCGTTTTCGTCGCGGCGGTCATGGTCGCGTCTCCTTCAGCGCTTCACGGTCACGTAACGCAGATCGAGATAGTCGTCGGCACGCTGGCGCAGCGTGACCTTCTTGGCCACACCCCAGGTCAGCATTTGACCGTGGACCGGGATGACGCCGACTTCCGCGCGGTGGATGTCGAACGCTTCCTTGAACAGCGCCAGGCGCTTTTCGGTATTCATTTCCCGGCCGATCCGTGCGATCAGGTCGTCGACCTTCGGATTGCTGTAATTGCCGACATTCCACGAGCCGATGCGCGGCCCCGGCGTGTGCATCAGCAATTGCATGATCGATTGGCCGTCGGTGCCGGCCCCCCAGCCATGGAGATAGAAGCTGGTGTCGCGCTTGCCGATCTTGGCGAAGTAGAGATTGCGCGTCTGGGCGAGCAGGTCGACCTTGACGCCCACTTGCGCCAGCATGCCGACGATGGCGACGCAAATCTGCTGATCGTTTGTGTAGCGGTCGGTCGGGCAATCCATGGTCACGGTGAAGCCGTCCGCGTAACCCGCTTCGGTCAGCAGCTTCTTCGCGGCGGCGGGATCGTAGGGCAAGCGCTCGTCCATCGACTTGTCCCAGCCGAACGCCGTCTTGGTCAGCAGCGAGCCGACCTGGAAGGAAGCGCCGCGCATGACCTTCTCGCGGATCAGTTGCGTGTCGATCGCCTGATAGAACGCTTGGCGCACACGCTGATCCTTGAACGGATTCTTGCCCTTGACGTTGGAGTACAGCAACTCGTCGCGGCCCTGATCCATGCCGAGGAAGATCACGCGATCCTCGGGCGTCGTCAGAACCTGATGATTGGCCGAGGCGCGCACGCGCGGCGCGTCCTGCTCGGGCAGCGGAAAGCTCATATCGACCTGACCCGACAGAAGGGCGGCGACGCGCGTCGAATCGTTGGAGATGGGCACAAAAATCGCGCGGGTGAGATTGTGCTCCTTCTTGCCCCACCAGCCGTCATGGGGCAGCAACTCGACGCCGGTCGCGACGTCGAATTTTGCGACCTTGAAGGGGCCGGTCCCGTTGGCGTTGCGCGTGGCGTAGTTCTCGCCGCGCGTCGATGCCGCAATGGGCTCGGCCGCGCCATTCGCGGTCGCCCACGCGGCGCTGAAGATGTCCATATAGGTCAGATCGTTCAGCAGCGTCGGGCTCGGGCCGGTCGTCTCGATCTCGATCTCGAGCGGACCGGCCTTGCGGATATCCTTGATCGTCGCCAAGCGCGGCTTGACGTCGGACGCGCCGGACATCGCACGCTTGAACGAGAACACCACGTCGTCGGCCGTCAGCGGCGACCCGTCGTGGAACTTCACGTTCGGCCGCAGCTTGAACGACCACAGCGTTTCTGATTTCAGCTCCCAGCTTTCGGCGAGCGAGGCTTCGATCGCCAGATCCGGCCCGAAGCGCGTCAGCCCGTCATAGATGTTGCGCAGGAAGTTGCGCGTCGAGCTGTCGCCCGTCGACATGCTGTCGAGGCCGCCGATATTCGACTGGAACGCCCAGCGGAAGGTCTCTGCCTTCACGCCCGGTGCGGCGGTGGCCATGGCCAAAGCGAGGGCGGAGAGAGCGGCGAAGCGGCGTAGTTTCATAGCAACTCCTATCGAGCGGGGCGGAAGGGCGGCCGGCGAGGTCATCGGCGTCCGGGGGCGAGCGCATCGCGCAGCCAGTCGCCGAACACGTTGACGGACAGCGCCAGGACGAGAAGCGTGAAGGAGGGGACGAGGCTGATCCACCACTCGCCCGAGAATAGGAAGTTGTTGCCGATGCGGATCAGCGCGCCGAGCGTGGGCTGCGTCGGCGGCATGCCGATGCCGACGAAGGACAGCGCGGCTTCGGCAAGGATCGCGAAGGCGAGGCCCACGGTGGATACGACCAGCAGCGGGCTCACGACGTTCGGCAGAACGTGGCCGAGCAGAATTCGCACCGGCGATACGTCGATGATCTGGGCGGCTTGGACATACTCTTTTTCGCGGGCCGCCAGAGTAGACGCGCGCACGACGCGCGCATATTGCGGCCAGTTCGATGCGGCGATGGCGAAAATCAGAACCCAAACGGCGACGTCGGCGTGCAACTCGCGCGGCAAGGCGGCGCGTGCGATGCCGCTGAACAGCAAAGCGAGCATGATGTCCGGCAGCGACATCTGGATGTCGGCGATGCGCATCATCAGCGCGTCGAACCAGCCGCCCGCCCAGCCGCAGGCAAGACCGATCGCGATCCCGACCGCCGCGCCCAGCCCCACGCTGGCGAAGCCGACGAACAGCGAGATCCGGCTGCCATAAAGGATCGTCGATACGATATCCCGGCCCTGATCGTCGGTGCCGAGCAGGAAGCGCCGATCGCCGCCGTCCATCCAAGCAGGCGGGTTCAGCGCGTCCATCAGGCGGACGGTCGCGGGATCGAACGGCGTGTGCGGCGCGATCCAGGGTGCGAAGGCGGCGCCTGCGAACATCGCCAACATGAAGAACAAGGCGGCCATCGCGGCGGGGGAGCGGCGAAGATCGTAGACGAAATCCGAGTCCGCTTTGCGCTTCAGCCAATCGGCGAGACGCGCGGCGAAGGGCAAAGTGCGGGCAGGGGAGAGTTCCAGCATCGCGCCCCTTAGCCCGGCTGAAGCGCGGCACCGGCGCGAATGCGCGGATCGATAAGCCCATAGGCGAAATCGACCGCGAGATTCATCGCGACGAACAGCGCGGACACGAAAACGAGATAGGCGGCAAGCAGTGGCACGTCGGCGAACTGCACCGCGTCGATGAACAACAATCCCAGACCCGGCCATTGGAACACCGTCTCGGTGATCACCGAATAGGCGACCAGCCCGGCGAAGTTCATGCCCGCGACCGTAACGACCGGCAAAGCGGCGCTGCGCAGCGCGTGCATCACCACCACCGAACGTTCCGGCAGGCCGCGCGCGCGGGCGAACAAGATGAAATTCTGGCGCAACACGTCCAGCATCTCGGCGCGCATCAAGCGCAGCACAATGCCGAGTTGGAACATCCCCAGCGTGATGCCCGGCAGAGCCAGCGACATCAAGCCGGATCCGGTCAGCAGTCCGGTTTGCCACCAGCCCAGATCGACGGTTTCGCCGCGCCCGAAGGCCGGAAAGATTGGGATGGCGACGGCAAAAACATAGATCAGCATCGTGCCGGTCGCGAAGGTCGGCAACGACACGCCGACGACCGACCCGGTCAAGATCAAACGCGAAACCCAGCTTTCCCTTCGGATCGACACCCAAACGCCCAGCGCGACGCCCAGCACGATCGACACGAACGCGGCGACAAAGACGAGTTCCATTGTCGCGGGCAGGCGCTCAGCAAAAAGATCGACGACAGGCCGGCGATACTGCAGCGACCGCCCGAGATCGCCTTGCAAAAGACCGAAGACGAATTCGGCGAAGCGTTGCGGCACCGAAGCGTTCATGCCGAACGCTTCGCGCAACCGCTCCTTGTCCTCGGCCGAGACCTCTTGGCCGGCCATGTTTTCGATCGGGTCGCCCAAGAGATGCAGCAAGCCGAAGGCGATGAAGGCCATCGCCGCCATCGTCAGCAACGCATGCCCGATCCGGACCATCATCCCCGGCATGTCGATCCGCTCCCTCGCGACACGATGTGTCTACAAACACTCAGATCGTATACGGTTCTTATTGTATGCAAGGCGCGGACCAGGGAGCGTCACCGTTAACCCGCTGTCGGATCATGATTCCGTCGTGCCGCGCGGCACATCGCTTGCACATCCTGCGGGCATGATGTTGCCCGCGGAAATGACGGCGGATGAGGGGACGGCGGCGGCGCGCGCACCGTCGCGCGCTTTGCTCGACGTCGCGGGGTTGACCCTGGAAATCCCGACCCGGCACGGAGTTTTACGTCCCGTCCGCGACGTGTCGCTCTCGCTCGCCCCCGGCGAGGTTCTGGGTGTGGTCGGCGAAAGCGGCGCGGGAAAATCGATGCTGGGCAATGCGATCGTCGGGTTGTTGGAACCGCCGATCCGGCGCGCGTCGGGTGCCATCCGCCTCGACGGCGAGCGGATCGATACGCTCGATCCCGGCGCGATGCGCAAAATCCGCGGCCGGCGGATCGGCGCAATCTATCAGGATCCGCTGACCGCGCTCGATCCGCTCTATTCGATCGGTAAGCAACTCGTCGAGACGATCCTTTGCCATTTGCCGGTCGACCGGGCGCAGGCCCGGCGACGGGCGATCGCGCTGCTCGAACGCGTGGGCATTCCCTCGGCCAACAGACGTTTCGACAGTCTGCCGCACGAATTGTCCGGCGGCATGCGCCAGCGCGTGGTCATCGCCCTTGCCATCGCGGCCAATCCGCGTCTCATCATTGCCGACGAGCCAACGACCGCCTTGGACGTGACGATCCAGGCGCAGATCGTGGCGTTGCTGAAGTCGCTGTGCCGCGAGTCCGGGACGGCGATCCTGCTGATTACCCACGATATGGGCGTGATCGCCGAGGCGGCAGATCGCGTCGCGGTCATGTACGCGGGGCGCGTGGTCGAGCAGGGGCCGGTCGGGCGCGTCATCCGCCGGCCGACGCATCCTTACACGGCCGGATTGATGGCCGCGATTCCCGAACTTGGCGTCCGGCGTGGCGTGCTGGTGCAGATCGACGGCGCCATGCCGCAGCCGGGCAAGGTGCCGCAAGGCTGCGCCTTCCATCCGCGCTGTGCTTTCGTCGTGCCGTCCTGCCGCACGGCCGAGCCGGCGCTGGCCGAAATCGGGGACGGTGCTTTTGCCGCATGCTGGCGCCCGATTACCGAGGCGACGCGCGCGAAGTTCGTGGCAGCGCCCGCCGGCGAAGAGCCTATTTCAGCGTCGGATACGCTGATCGCGGTACGCGGGCTCGCCAAGCACTTCACGAAACCCGCATCCTGGCTGATGAAGCGCGTCGCAGGCGCCCAAGATCATACGGTGCGTGCGGTGCAGGATGTCGCCTTCGACATTCCGCGCGGGCGCACATTCGCGCTGGTGGGCGAAAGCGGCTCCGGAAAATCGACCGTCGCGAAACTCTGCGTCGGGCTGCTGCGCCCGACCGCCGGCACGATCGAGTATCGCGGCCGCGACCTTTCGCGGATCGAACGTGGCGGACGGTTGCAGATGGTGTTCCAAGATCCGTCGTCGAGCCTCGATCCACGCTGGCGGGTGGGCAACGCGATCGCCGAGCCGCTGCGCGCGCGCGGACCCGTTTTGGCCGCCGATGCGCGCCGGCGCGTGGACGAACTTCTCGAGCGGGTCGGTTTGTCGTCGGCCGATGCGGATCGATACCCGCACGAATTCTCCGGCGGGCAACGCCAGCGGATTTCGATCGCGCGAGCGTTGATCTGCGAGCCGGAGTTCTTGGTGTGCGACGAGCCGACTTCGGCGCTCGACGTATCGGTCCAAGCGCAGATATTGAATCTGCTGCGCGACCTTCAGCGCGAGCGTCAGCTCACCTATCTGTTCATTAGCCACAACTTGGCGGTCGTGAGCCAAATCGCGCATGAAGTCGGCGTCATGTATTTGGGGCGTCTGGTCGAAACCGGCTCGCCGGATCGAATTTTCACGGCACCGCAGCACGAGTACACGCGCAACTTGCTCGCTTCCATTCCCCGTATCGAAGCCGCCGCGAAACGTTAGGCCGCCGGGAAGACCAGCGTATCCGCCTCGCGCAGATGCAGCGTGGCCTCCTCGCCAACGCCAAACGGCGTCGCGGTGCCGTGCGGCGCTTCCAGCAGAACGCGATCGCCGGTCGCCGTGCGAAAATGCACGGTCAGCAGCGAGCCTTGGAACACGATCTCCGACACGCGCGCGCGCAAGGCGTTGGCCGGGCCCGCGACCGGCTTGAAGCCGATCTTCTCCGGCCTTATGCCGACGACGACCGGCGAGCCGGGCAGGAAATTGCCGGGCGCGCGCAGGCGGCCGACCGCCGTATCGATCTCCAACGCGCCGTTAGCGGCCGTGGCGACTTTTCCCGAAAGCCGCGTCGAGCGGCCGACGAAGTCGAGCGCGAAAGCGGTTCTCGGCTTGTCGTAAAGGGCGGCGGGCACGTCGATCTGTTCGAACCGGCCTTCGTTCATCACCGCGATGCGGTCGGACATGACCAGCGCTTCGTCCTGATCGTGGGTGACGAAGATCGCGGTCGTGCCGACATCGCGCAGCAAGCGGCGCAGCTCGATCTGCATCGCCTCGCGCAGCTTGCGATCGAGCGCGCTGAACGGCTCGTCGAGCAGCAGCAGTTTGGGGCCGACCGCCAATGCACGCGCGACTGCGACGCGCTGCTGCTGGCCGCCGGACAAGCCACGCACCGAGCGTCCGGCGAAGTCGGAAAGATGAACGAGCGCCAGCATCCGATCGACGACGCCTTTGATCTCGGCTTCCGGGCGGCGTTGCGCGCGCAAGCCATAGGCAACGTTGCCGGCCACGTCGAGATGCGGGAAAAGTGCGTAGTTTTGAAACACCACACTGACATCGCGCTTGTGCGGCGGCAGGGCGGTGATGTCGGCACCCGCGAGGGCGACGCGGCCGCGATCGGGCGAAACGAGGCCGGCGACGATACGCAGCAACGTGGTCTTGCCGCAACCCGAAGGCCCGAGCAGCGAAACGAACTCACCCGCCGCGACGTCGAGATCGACGCCGTCGAGCACGCGGGCGGCGCCGAAGGATTTTTCGAGCGCGCGGACGCTGAGTTCGCCGGCCGGCGCGCTGGTGGAGGGAGCTTTCATCCCCCGAGGTTTTGCAAAGCCTATGCCGCGCCGTGGCGTTTTTTGCCCTGCGGCGCACGCGCATAGGGTGCGAGCAACGCGATGATATCGGCGGATTCCTCGGCCGGTTCGGGAAAGCGCAATTGCCGTTCGTTGATCGTCAAATGCGCACGCATCAGGGCCACGGCCTTGTCGGCATGCCCCTTCGCGATCAGGTTCGCCAGCCGGCGGTGTTCCTCGATCGGTCTGTCGGAGAAAGGATCGTGTTCGCTTTGCGCGCGGACGAGCGCGCAGCGCGGCAACGCGCGCGCCAGCATGTCGTAAAGCACGGCGTTTCCGCCCACGCGCGCGATCAGCAAATGGAAATCGCCACGCAAGCGCACCAGTTCGCGGTCGTCGCGCGCCTTCGCGGCGGCCTCTTGCGCGTCGATATGGGCCAGCATGTCGCGCATATCGGCCGCGGTGCAATGCTGCGCGGCGTCGACGACGATCTGCGATTCGATCGTGCGGCGCGCGCTGTAAAGATCGGCGGCCAGGCGGGCGCTGGGGCGTGCCAGGAACGCGCCGCGATTGGGCTCGATCGTCACCACGCCGAGATGCGCAAGGTGCTGCAACGCGACGCGGACCGTCGCGCGGCTTGTATCGAATTGGCGCGCGATACTTTCCTCGCCCAGCTTTATGCCGGGCGGCAAAGCGCGGTCGAGCACCGCGTCCATCATCGCGCGCACGATGCGTGCTGCGACGGGACGCAAGGTTCCTGACGCGTCGGACTCGAACTCGGATTCAACCATCGCGAAGCGACCCCCGAAGACTTGTTTCCAAATACGCGAACGGTCTGCAATTTTCAAGATCGTATACAGTTGGTGAATTTGTAGACAACATGCCTGCGGCGCGGCCAGCGCGACTTCGCGGCGCGCGTCTTGCGAGACGGCGCCGGCCGGAATTCAACCGTAATCACCGCGAGTTGCGGTCCGCCGCGCGCGATGGCACGCGCGTTGCTGAACACCCTTGTACGTAACGCGACGGAGGATGTTCGTGCAACTGCCGTTGATCGATATCGCGCCATTTCTGGCCGGGGACGCGAAGGGCATGGCGGCGACCGCCGCGCGCATCGACGAGGTTTGCCGCGATATCGGTTTCATGGTGGTCGCCGGCCACGGCATTCCCAAGTCCCTGTTCGCGGACTCGTTCGATTTGGCGCGCGCGTATTTCGGACAGGATATGGCCGCGAAGCTGGCGGCCTCGCCCAAGCGCTCCGACGTGTTTCGCGGTTACGAGAAAATGGGCACGCGCTATCGCGAAGCGGGGCCCGAAGGATCGAAGGTCGCCGATTACAAGGAAGCCTTCATGATCTCTTCGCCCGATTTCGATCGCGGCGACGCCAAGCCCGCACCCGCCGGTTTTGAAGGGATGTACGCGGCGAATATCTGGCCGGGTGAGCCCGACGGCGCGCCGATCGGATTCCGCAAGACGTTCGAAGAATTCTATCGCGCGGTCGACGGGCTCGCGCGCACGCTGAACGGCGCCTGCGCGATGGCGCTGGGGCTCGATCGCGCTTATTTCGCGCCGTTCTTCGATGGCCATGCCAGCACCTGCACCTGGGTCCATTATCCGGCGCAAGAAACGCCGCCGGAGCCGGGACAGATGCGCATTCCGGCGCATACGGATTCGACCTCGCTGACCGTGGTGGTGCAGGACGGCTCCACCCACGGGCTGGAGATCCGCACGCGCGACGGCGAGTGGCGCGCGGTGCAAGCGCCGGAAGGTGCGGTCGCGATCAATCTCGGCGACCTGATGGCGCAATGGTCGAATGACCGCTGGGTTTCGACGTTGCACCGCGTCGACAATCCGCCGCGCGAAATCGCGCGCACGACCCCGCGCTTTTCGCTGTGCTTTTTCCAAAAGCCGCATGTCGAAGCGGAGATCGCCTGCCTGCCCAACTGTGCCGGCCCCGGCAATCCCGCGAAATATCCCCCGGTCAAAGCGGGTGACTACATCCGCACCAAGATGATGCGCACCCGCCCGAAGACCGACGCCGCCGCCTGATCAACGTAGACGGAGCTCCTCCCCATGACCCGATCCCATCTTCGCACCGATCGCCGCCGCTTCCTGACCCTCGCCGCCGCCGGTACCGCCGTGCTCGCGTCCCCCGCGATCGGGCAATCGCGCCGCCGCGACCTGATCGTCGGCGGCCCGGCCGGCCAGACCGATGTGATGCGCGAACACGTGTTTCCGGCCTTCGAGAAAAAATACGATTGCCGCGTGCTTTATGACGGGTCCAGCTCGCTTGAAAATCTCAAGAAGATGCAGGCGGTCAAGGATCGGCCCCAATTCTCGGTCGTCCTGATGGACGATCCGGTGATGATTCTCGCCCAGGACGAAGGCCTGATCGAGAAGCTGAACCCCGCGAACATTCCCAATATGTCGAAGATCGTGCCAAACGCGATCGTGCGCGACGGCTGGTGGCTGTCCTACAAATGGCCGCGCGCGTCGATCGCCTACAACACCAAGGACGCGCCCAACGGCACGCCGTCCTGGGCAACGTTGTGGGACCCCGCGTATCGCAAGAAAGTCATGATCCCGTCGGTGCGCGCCACGCAAATCCCGTTCATCCTGGCGGCGGCGGCACACCTGGAAACGGGCAAGCCGATCGCCGAAGCGCAATTCGACACCGACGCCGCGTTCAAGAAGCTGGCGACGATTAAGCCGAATCTGCTGCTCGTCTATAACGGTTCGGCGCAGGTCGCCAATTTGCTCGAAACGGGCGAAGCGACGCTGGGGGCGGGGATGTTCTCGTCCTACACCTTGTTCCGCAAGCGTGACGGGGCGCCCATCGATCTCGGCCATCCGAAAGAAGGCTCCTTCGCCATGCCGTCGGGCATCGCCAAGATCGCCAAGGCGCCGCAGCCCGAACTCGCCGATGCGTTCATCAACGAATGTCTCGACGTGCCGTTCCAAACCGTGTGGGCGGAGAAGCTCTACGACTCTCCGACCAATCCGTCGGTGAAGCTGCCGCCGGGCGTGGCCGATCCCAAGACGCTGACGGTGATCGACTGGGGCTTCGTGGCGCAGCATCGCAACGCCTGGATGGCGCGTTTCGACCGGGAGATCGCGATTTGATCTCGCTGCAAGACGGACGCGCGCGCGGCTGACCCCATGGCCGTGCGCGCGTCTCCCGGCATCTGGCTGGCGCTGCCCGCCGCGATCTGGATGACGATCGGCTTCGTTGTGCCGGTCGTCTTCTTGATCGTTTCGGGCTTGTTCGGCACAGGGCTGTTCGGCGGCGAAGCGGCGTCGATCGCCACGTTCGTCGACGTGCTGGGCGATCCATATTATCTCGGCGTCATCGGCAACACGCTGATGTATTCGACGTCGGTCACGCTGATCTGCCTCGCCATCGCCTATCCTTTCGCGCTGGCGCTGATCCGCTTGCCGGGCTGGGTGCAGGCCGTCGGCATGATCGTCACGCTACTGCCGTTGACCGCTAGTGCCATCGTCAAGACCTTCGGCATCACCATTCTGTTCCGCACGACCGGCGTGGTGAACAAGTCGCTGCAATTCCTCGGCGTCATCGACGCGCCGATCCGCATGTTGTTCACCGTGCCGGGGCTTTATCTCGGCACGGCGAATATGATGCTGCCGTTCATGATCCTGCCGATCTATGCGGCGCTGCGCCGTATCGATCCGGCCCTGGGCGACGCGGCCGCGACGCTGCGCAGCGGGCCGTTCGATCGTTTCATGCGCGTCACGTTGCCGCTAAGCCTGCCCGGCGTCTTCGCCGGCTTCGCGATGGTCTTCGCGCTCGTCGCATCGGCCTATGTGATGCCGACGCTGCTGATCGGCGAACGGCACAAGGTTCTGTCGAAAACGATCGCGCACGCCTTCCTTGTCACCAACGATCCTGCCAAAGGCACGGTGCTGGCGCTGCTGCTGCTCGCATTGTGCTCGGGCATGGTGCTGTTCGCCGCGCGCGTCAGCCGGACGGGGAGCGCACGATGAACGCGGCCATTGTCGGTCTCGGCCGGGTATGGATCGCGGCGGTCGCGGTCTTTCTGCTGGCGCCCATTGTCGTCACGGCGCTGGTGTCGTTCTCGCCTTCGGCGATTTTCGACCTGCCGTGGGACGGGTTCTCGCTGCGCTGGTATCAGCGCCTCGGACGCCAAAGCAGCTTCTGGGAAGCGCTCTCGACCTCGGCCTGGATTGCCGCCGTCGCGACGGGCATTGCGATCGCGCTCGCCGTCCCGGCGGCGATCGCGATTTCCACCCGCGCCGTGCCCGGGGCCGCGATCCTTGCCAATCTGCTGACCGCACCGTTGATGCTGCCGGGCCTCGTGCTCGGCATCGCGTTCCTGCAAGCGTTCCGCACCATCGATTTGCGCGACGCCGCACTCAGCCTCGTCCTCGCCCATGTGGCGATCACCACGCCCTACATCACGCGCACGTTGCTCGCGTCGCTGCATCTGTTCGATTACGCGATGCTCGATGCCGCGCGCACGCTGGGCTCCACCTGGCCCGGCGCGATCGTCAAGGTGATGCTGCCCAATCTCGCCCCGGCCGTGGTCAGCGGCGGCGCCTTCGCGTTTCTCGCGTCGTTCGACAATTACTCGATCTCGCTGTTCCTGGTCGACGTGACGGCGCGCACGCTGCCCGTGCAGGTGCTGAACTATCTCGAAACCGGCGCCGATCCGACCATCGCGGCGATCTCGACCATCCTGCTGGCGCTGACAGTGACGATGCTGCTGGTCGTCGATCGGGCGATCGGTTTGCGCCGGATGGACGTGTCGTGAGCGAGACGACGATCCTGGCGCCGGAACTCGTGCTGCTACCCGGTCAGCATCGCGCCGCTTCGGGGTTGGAGATCGTCGTCGAAGCCGGGCGTATCGTTGCCATCCGGCCGCGTGGGCAGGGGGCGGCGATCGAATTGCCCGGCCAAATGCTGATCCCCGGTGCGGTCAACGCGCATCAGCACGGACGCGGCATCACCAATTTCCAGCACGGTTTCGCCGACGAGCGGCTGGAAACCTCGCTGCATGCGCGCATCGGGCGCGGACGCTTGGACCCTTACGCAATGACCTTGCTCGCCGCCAAGCGGATGATCGCGTCGGGCGTCACGGCGTGTGTGCACGGCAATGTGCCTTACGGCAGCGGCGATCTGGCGGGCGAAGCGGATGCGATGCTGCGCGCCTACGACGACGCGGGTCTGCGGGCCCTCGTTTGTCTCGGCGCCCAAGATCGCGCGCATGTCGTCTATCCCGAAGCGGACGAAGCCGCGTTCGAACATTCGCTGCCCGACGATCTGCGCGCCCTCGTCGCATCGCGCCGCAAGCCGCCTTACGCGCCCGATGCCGAAGCGACAATCGCGGCAATGGATCAACTCTGGCCCGAATGGTCCGGCCATGCGCGCTTGTCGCTCGGCTACGGGCCGTCGGGTCCGCAATGGCTGTCCGACGACGCGTTCGAAGCCTTGGCGAAAGACGCCGCCATGCGTGGGGCGATGCTGCATTACCATTGCCTGGAAAGCTGGACGCAACGCGCGGCGTGCGATCGGCTTTACCCCGAAGGGGTGTTGGCGCGGTTGCGCCGCCTGGGTGCCTTGCACGATCGCGTGTCGCTCGCGCATATCGTATGGCTCGACGAAGACGATGTCGCGATCGCTGCAGACGCGGGCGTGACGCTGGTGCGGTGCGCGGGTTCCAATCTCAATCTGTCGGTCGGGCAGGCGCCGACGGCGCATTACCTCGCCGCCGGGATCGAGATCGCCATCGGCACCGATGGCCGCTCGATCGACGACGGCGAAGATATTTGGCGCGAGGCGCGGCTTGTTTGGGCGCTGGCGCGTGGCGATGGGTGGGAGGCGCCGCCCGCACCCGACGGCGCGGCGTGGCTGCGCGCGCTCACGTCGGGCGGTGCCAAGGCCGGCGGTTTTGCCCACGTCGGCGCGATCCGCGAGGGTTGGCGGGCCGATCTTGTCGCCGTCGATCTTGCGATGTTGCGTGGCATCTATGCCGATCCCGATTCCGGCGAAGTCGAATTGCTCGCCAAACGCATGACGGCGGAAGCCGTGCGCTTGACGATGGTCGAAGGCCGCATCCTCTATCGCGACGGCGCGTTTCTGGTGCCCGAACTCGAGCGCGCCGAGGCGCTCGCTGCGGCGTCGGCGCAGGAGTCTAAACGCACGCGGAACGCCGATGCGGCCGCGATGGCCGATCGCCTGCGCCCCCATCTCGACGCGCATTACCGGCGCTGGGTGCCGCCCAGTCCGCGCCTCGGTGCGCCCTTGCCGCGTGCGCATCGCGCACCCGCCCTTCGAAAGGCCTGAACGATGCCATTCCCGATCGTCGATCTGACGCCGTTCCGCAAGGGCGACCCCGTCGCAAAGGCCGAGATCGCGAAGATCGTCGCGGCGGCATGCGAGGCCAACGGCTTCTTCCTGATCAAAGGGCATGGTTTGCCCGACGATCTGCTGCCGGAATGCTTCGCGACCGCGCGCGCGTTCTTCGAGCTGCCGCTCGAGCAGAAAATGCCGTTCGCGGCCCCGTCGCGCGAAGTGTTCCGCGGTTACTTCGCCAAGGAATTGCGCCGCACGGCCGCCTATCGTGAAAAGGTCGAGCACGGCGATTTGAAGGAGGAGTTCCTGGCCGGGCCGACGAGTCCGCGTAAGCCCGTGCGCCTGCGCTTGCCCGATTTCGAGGACGAGGATTTCATCGATTGGGCCGAGCACGCGAATATTTGGCCGGTGGAGCCCGCGCATTTTCGCGCGACGTTCGAGCGCTTCTACGCCGAGATGGAAACGCTGGCCGACACGATGTGCCGCGTTTTGGCGCTTGCGATCGGACTGCCGGAGAACTGGTTCGCTAACAAGATCGACCATCACGGATCGACCGCCAATTGGGGCTATTACCCCGCCCAGGCGACTCCGCCCAAGCCCGGGCAATTGCGCCAAGGGGCGCATACCGATATCGGCGGTTTTACCATTCTGGCGGCGGATCGTTCGCCCGGCGGCTTGCAGGTGATGAACCCCGGCGGCGAATGGGAAGACGTGCGCCCGCCCGACGGCACGCTCGCCATCAATCTCGGCGATCTGCTGGAGCGTTGGACCAATCGGCGCTGGAAGGCGACGTTGCATCGCGTTGCCAATCCGCCGCCCGAGCATGCGGGCAGTGCGCGCCAGTCGATGGGTTATTTCTTCAAGGTCAACGCCGACGCGTTGGTCGAATGCGTACCGACATGTCTCGCCCCCGGCGAGACGCCGGAGTTTCCCCCCGTCCTGGCGGGCGAGCACATGCTGTTCCGCATGCTCGCTTCCCGCCGCAACATGCAGAAGCAGAAGGTGTCCGCATGACCGCGCTTGCAGCCAAGGCGGCGTCGAGCCGTCCGTTCGTCGTCGAGTCAGTCGTCGAAGGCTTCGTCGGCCGTATCCAGGGCGTCGATATCGGCAAGATGGGCGACGCGCTGTTCGACGCGATTTACGAACAATTCCTGGAAACGCCTGTCCTGGTTATTCCCGGCCAGCGTCCCGATCCGAAGGCGTTCTACGATTTCACCAACCGCTTCGGCGAGGTCGTCGAGCACGTGCTGAATCAGTACCACCACCCGGACGTGAAGGGCGTTTCCTACATCACCAACGTGCGCCCCGACGGCGCGCCCGATCCGCTCGGCTATAACCGCTCGCGCGAATGGCATACGGATCGCAGTTACGATCCGCGGCCGGGCAAGACGACGGCGCTGCTCGCGCTCGAAATGCCGTCGGTCGGCGGCGCCACGGATTTCACCGATGGCTATCGCGCCTTCGCGACACTGCCGGCCGATTTGCGCCGCGCGCTGGCGGGCAAGACCGGCATTTTCCGCTGGTCGGGACGCAAATTCGCCGGCGCGATGAAGCTGAACGACGAGCAGAAAAAGAAAATGGTCGACGCGGAACATCCGATTCTGACCATCCATCCCGAGAGCGGCCGCCCGACGATCTACGCCGATCCCGGAAATCTGGTCGAGATCAAGGGTATTCCGGTCGACGAGGGCGAGGCGATCTTGCAACGCGTCTTCGCCCATTACACGAAGCCGGAATTCCAATACGCGCATTACTGGTCGGTCGGCGATTTCGTGATCTGGGACAATCGCTGCTCGATGCACCGCGCCGCCGGCGGCTATCCGCCCGATCAGCGCCGCGTGCTGATCCGCACCCAGACCCAAGCGCGCTAGGTCCGTCTTGTCCCCCGACGGGTCGGTCCTGCGCACGGCGACGGACGGCTATCTGTCCATCGCCGCCTTGCGCAAGCGCTACGGTGCCGCCGCCGTGCTCGACGGTGTCGATTTGCGCGTCGCAAAAGGCGAGATCGTGTCGCTGCTGGGTCCGTCGGGCTGCGGCAAGACCACGCTGCTGCGCGCTATTGCAGGCTTGGTCGAAACGGACGCGGGCAGGATCGAGGTCGACGGCATCGACGTCACCGCCTTGCCGCCGCATAAGCGCGAGATCGGCGTCGTCTTCCAGAACTACGCGCTGTTCCCGCATCTCAGCGTGGCGGGGAATGTCGGCATCGGCCTCAAAGCCAAGGGCGTGAACAGCGAGGGCATTGCCGTGCGCGTGCGTGAGATGTTGGCGCTGGTGCGCATGACGGATTACGCCGACCGGCCGGTGCGCCAATTGTCGGGCGGGCAGCAACAACGTGTCGCGGTGGCGCGCGCCTTGGCTGTGTCGCCGCGCTTGCTGCTGCTCGACGAGCCGTTCAGCGCGCTCGACCGCAAACTGCGCGAGGCGATGCAGGTCGATCTGCGCGCCCTGCTGGTCGAACGCGCGATTACGGCGATTTTCGTGACGCATGATCAGGATGAGGCGATGGCCGTTTCCGATCGCGTCGCGGTGATGCGCAAAGGCACGATCGAGCAGTTCGCCGCACCGCGAATCCTTTATGCGTCGCCCGCCACGCGTTTCGTCCATGACTTCGTCGGGCTATCGAGCGTGCTGACGGGCGAGATCGCGTCCTGCGAGGGCGGCATCTGCAAGGTGGCGACGGCGCTGGGCACGACAAGTGCGCCGGGGCATTTCGTGCGCGGCGCCAAGGTGGCGCTTTGCGTGCGGCCGGAGCGGATCGAACTCGCCGAAGAGGGCGAAGGGCTGGCGGCGCCGATCCGCCATGTCGTGTTCTCCGGTTCGCGCGCGCTCGTGCATGCCGAAACGCAAGGCGGCGATCGTTTGATCGCCGAAATCGACGCCGCCGCCGCCGATCGCTGCGGGCCGGGCCTGTCGATGCGATTCCGCTGGGCGTCGAACGCCGCCCGGCTTTTCCCCCTGGCCGACGAAACGGCCTGATCCCAACCCAGGAGTTCGACATGAAGCGCCGCCACTTCCTCGCCTCGGGCCTTGCCGCCGGTACGGCGTTGACCGCGCCCTCGCTGATCCGCGCCCAAGCGCGCGAGATCGTCATCGCCGGCCCGTCGGCCCAGGCGAAGATGTTCGAAACCGACGTCCAGCCGATCATCGAGAAACGCACCGGTGCCAAGATCGTCATGGATGGCTCGATCTCGGTGCGCCATCTCCAGACGATGGCCGCGCAGCGCAACGCGCCGACGCATTCGATCGCCTGGATGCCGGACACCGATATGGTGATGGCGATGGATCAAGGATTGATCGCGCCGCTCGACGCGGGGTCGGTCCCCAATCTCGGGAAATTGCTGCCGGGCAGTCTGCGCGACGACAAGATGTGGGTGAAGATGAAGATCGCGCGCTTCTCGATCGGCGTGAACACCGACAAGGTCAAGCCGCCGCTGCAATCGTGGAAGGAGCTGTGGACGGATCGCTTCCGCGGCAAGCTGCTGATCCCCGGCTTCGCGCTGACCCAAGGGCCGATGATGCTGACGGCGGCCGCGCACGCCGAAACCGGCAAGCCGCTGGCCGAGGCGCAGTATGAAATCGAAGCCGGTTTCAAACGGCTGACCGCGCTGAAGCCGAATATCCTGAACGTCTTCACCGCGTCGCCACAGGCGATCATGCTGCTGGAGCAGGGCGAAGCGCATGCGGTGGTCGGTCTGTTCTCGTCGGTGCTGTTCCCGCGTATGCGCCAGGGCATGCCCATCGACCTGCCGAACCCCGTCGAAGGCGCGTTCGGCAGTCCCAATTGCCTCGCACTGGTGAACAAGGGGCCGCATGCGGCGCTCGCCAGCGCCGTGATCGACGCGTTCCTCGATGCCGACGTTCAGAAAGTGATGATGGAGAAGACCATCGATTCGCCGGTGCGCGGCGACGTGCCGCTCGATCCCGGCGTCGTCGCGGCGGATAAGATGGTTTCGCTCGACGCCGCCTTCTGGGGCAAGCGGCGCGCGGAGATCGCGCCGGGCTACGCCGCGGCATTGGCCTGATCGATGAGTGCGGCGGCGGCGACATTCGGCGAGGAAAGGCGGCGGCTCGATCCGTTCGGGCGCGCCGCCGTCTCGCTATTCGCCGTCCCGCCGGTCGTCTTTTTGATCCTCGCCTTCGTGGTGCCGTTAAGTGTCGTGCTGGGCGCGGCGGTGTTCGATGGCGATGGCGTCTCGATTTCGCGCTACGCCGCCTTCTTCGCTCAGGAAGGCAACCGGACGATGGTGCTCAACACCTTCGTCTACGGCGTCGTCACGGCGCTGGTTTGCGCCGCATTGGGGTTCCCCTTGGGCTACGCCATCGCGCGCGCCGGACGGCGGATGCAGGTCACGTTGATCGTGCTGACCTTTCTGCCGTTGTGCACCAGCATCATCGTTAAGGCCTTCGCGATCACGTTGATCCTGAAAAGCAACGGCCCCGTAAATTCGCTGCTGCTGCTGATGGGTGTGGTGGATGAGCCCGTGCGCCTGATCTTCACCCGCACCGCCTTGTTCGTCGGGGCGATGAACGCGTTTCTACCCTTCGCGGTACTGCCGGTCTTCGCCGTGCTGGCCGAACGCGGGCGCGATCTGGAGGAAGCGGCGGCATCGCTCGGTTGCTCGCCCGCGTTCACGCTGTTCCATGTCGTCATCCCGACGGCGTTTCCGGGGATCGTCGCGGGCTTCTCCATCGTCGCGGCGCAGGCGATCTCGGCCTATGTCGTGCCGACGCTGCTGATCGGCGATCGTTTTCGCGTGCTCGCGCGCGGCGCCTATGACTCCTACGTGCTCAACGACGGCGCCGGGGCGGCGGTCGCGGCGACGATCCTGCTGGCGTTGTCGCTGGGCGTTGTCGCATGCGCCAATCGCCTGAGCGGGCGCGCGGAGCGGCCGGCATGAAGCACAAAGGTCTCACCGGCATCGTCATGGCGGGACTCGCGGCGGCGGCGCTGATCTTCATGCTCGCCCCGCTGGCGCTGGTCGTCGCGGTGTCGCTGTCGCCGACGATCGGCTTCGATCTGCCCAAGAACGGCTTGTCGCTGCGCTGGTATTTCGCCCTCGGGCCGCTCGACGAATTTTGGCGGGCGCTGGGCGTGTCGTTGCGCGTCGCCGGCATCGCCACGGCCTCGGCCGTTGTGCTGGGCACGTTGGCGGCCTTGGCGATCCATTTCGGCCGTTTCCGGGGTTCGGAAGCCGTGCGCCTGCTGGTGCTCTCGCCCTTGATGCTGCCCGGCATCGTGAAGGGGATCGCGTTATTGCAGGCGGCACGCCTGTTCGGCGTGATGGATTCCTTCACGCTGCTTCTGATCGGCCATACGGTGCTGGCGATTCCGTTCGTGATGCGCACGCTGACCGCGTCGCTCGCCGGGATCGATCCGGCGATCGTCGATGCGGCGCGCACGCTGGGCTTCCCCTATCCCGGCGCCATGCTGCGGATCGTGGCGCCCAATCTGCTGCCGGGCATGTTCACCGGGGCGGTGTTCGGCTTCCTGTCGTCCTTCGACAATTATTCGATCTCGCTGTTCGTGGCGAGCGTGCGCGTGCGCCCGCTGCCGATCCAGATGATTCAGTATCTCGACGAAGGGGCCGATCCGTCGATCGCCGCGATCTCGACCGCGTTGATCGTGCTGACGGCGATCCTGCTGCTGCTCGCCGACCGCGCCGTCGGGTTGAAGCGCGTCGCGGCAGGCTAGGGAAGGGAAGCGAAATGTACGACGACACGTTCATGCAGCGCGCGATCGAAGTTTCGCGCAGCGCCATCGGCCAGCCGGGGTGCGAGCCTTTCGGCGCGATCGTGGTCAAGGACGGCAAGATCGTCGGCGAAGGTTTGAACCGTTCGCTGGCGCTGCACGATCCGACCTCGCATGGCGAGGTCGAGGCGATCCGCGATGCGTGCCGCAAGCTCGGCACGAAGGATCTCGACGGCTGCGATCTCTATTCGTCCTGCGAGCCGTGCTCGCTTTGCGTCGCGGCGATGCATATCGCCGGCATCTCGCGGCTCTATTACGCCGTTTCGCTCGAACAATCCTGGGCAGCGCTCAAACATTTGCCGCAGGACAAACGCCGCTACCGGATGACGGCGGCGGAACTGCGCGCCCAAGTCGGCTTGCCGGCGGGTGAGCGCAGAATGCCGTCTGAGTCCCGCCGCGCCGCGGATGCGCAAGCCGTTCTCGAAGCCTGGGCCAAAGCGCAAGGGGAACGATAATGGCGACGTTCGATATCGTGCCGGAAGCGAACGGTTTCGGCGCGTCGATCGAAGGGATTGATCTTTCCGCGCCGATTGCGACCGCCGATAAGACGCGCATCGACAACGCATTTTTGACGCACAAAGTTCTGATCTTTCGCGATCAGAGCCTCGATGTCGGCGGATTCGCGCAAGCGGCGTCGCTTTTCGGCAGGCTGGTCGAGCACGCGCTGGAACAATACCGCCACGCGGCCTTTCCGGCGGTCTCGATCATCTCGAACCGCAATCCAAAGACCGGCATTGTCGATCCGAAAGGTGCCGCGCGTGGGACGGGTTGGCATACCGACCAGTCCTACGAGCGCGTACCCTGCAAAGCGACGGCGCTGTATGCGGTCGTGTTGCCGTCGTCCGGCGGCGACACGTTGTTCGTCGACACTGCGCGCGCTTATGACGATCTGCCAGCGGAGGTTCGCGCTATCGCAGACGAAGCGTCGGCCGTGTTCTCGTGGGGCGGACGCAACCCGCAGAATACGGCGCCCTTGACCGAAGCCCAGCGCGCGCGCCTGCCCGACGTGACTCATCCGTTGGTGCTGACGCATCCGGAAACCGGGGCCAAGGCGCTCTATCTCGACGTCACCAACACGGTGCGCGTCGCCGGCATGTCGCCGGAAGCCGGCGAAGCGCTGCTCCAAAGGCTTTTCGCCCATGCGACGGCCGACGCGCATCTCTATCGCCATCGTTGGCGGCCGGGCGATCTCGTCCTTTGGGACAATCGCTGCACCGCCCATCGCGCGGCGGGTGGTTATCCGCCGGGCGAGGAACGCACGATGTATCGCACCCAGATCGCTTGAACGGAGAATTTTGATGTCGATTTCGAGAATCTTGCGCAATGCCGTTCTGGCGGCACTCGTCGTCCTCGCGTCGCCCGCCATCGCGCAGAATCTGCGTGTGGGCCTCGCGGTCGAGCCGGACTCGCTCGATCCGCAATACCATCAATTCTCACCGAACAACGCGATCGGCCGGCATCTCTACGACCGTCTTGTCCATCAGGACAAGGATCAGCGATTGACGCCGGGCCTCGCCGTATCTTGGCGCGCGACGTCGCCGACGGTTTGGGAATTCACGCTGCGGCAGGGCGTGCGATTCCACGACGGCACGCCGTTCGAAGCGGTGGATGTCGCCTTCTCGATCGACCGCGCGCGCAAGGTGGAGAAAAGTCCATCCTCCTTCGCGCCCTATCTGCGCTCGATCGCGTCGGTCGATGTCGATGGCGCGCATATGGTGCGCATCACGACGCGCGAGCCGAATCCGACTTTGCCGACCGATCTATCGGTCATCGCGATCCTGTCGGCGAAGCTGCACGCGGAGACGAAGCAGGAGGATTTCGCCGCCGGTAAGCTCGCTGTCGGGACCGGGCCGTATCGCTTCGTCAGCTGGTCGCGCGGCGACCGCTTGACGTTCGAGCGCAACGATTCCTATTGGGGCGGTGCCGCCCCCTGGGCTCGGGTCGAATTCCGCATGCTGACGGCCGACGCCACGCGCGTCGCGGCATTGCTGGCCGATAGCGTCGATATCATCGAGAGCGTGCCGCCCGCATCGCTCGCTTCGTTGCGCGCGAATGCACGATTTCGCGTGGCGGCGGCACCGTCGAACCGACTGCTGTTCTTGTCGCTCGATTCCGCGCGCGACCAAACACCCTTTGCGACGGACCTCGAAGGCAAACTATTGCCCGCCAATCCGTTCAAGGATACGCGCGTGCGCAAGGCGTTCTCGCTCGCCATCGCGCGCGAGGCGCTGGCCGATCGAGTCTTGGAAGGCGTCGGGTCGCCCGCGGCCCAGTTGGTGCCGCCCGGCTTCTTCGGTCACGATCCGGCTTTGAAACCGGCCGCGCAGGATTTTGACGCCGCGCGCAAGTTGTTGGCCGAAGCGGGCTATCCGAACGGTTTCGGCGTCACGCTGCACGGGCCGACGAACCGCTATGTCGGCGATATCGCGGCGGCGCAAGCGGTCGCCCAGATGCTGACGCGTATCGGCGTGCAGACGAAGGTCGAGACGATGCCGCCGAGCATTTTCCTGACGCGCTCCGCCGTGCCGGATTTCAGCTTCATCCTGATCGGCTATGCGGCCGTCAGCGGCGAGGCGTCGTCCGCCTTGCGCGTGCTGATCCACAGCTTTGATCGCGAACGCGGCCTGGGTGCCAATAATCGCGGTCGCTTCGCCGACCCCGCGATAGACGAAACGATCCGCAAGGCATTGGTCGAGGTCGACGATGCGACGCGCGAGAAATTGCTGCAGTCCGCGACCAAGGCGGCGATGGATCAAGCGGCGATCGTGCCGCTGATCCACTACACCAACTTCTGGGCGAGCAAGGCAGAGATCGTTTATGAAGGTCGTGCGGACGAATACACGCTGGCGATGTCCGCCCGTCCGCGCAACTAAGCGCGCCGGATATCTTGAATTTGACGCCGCAATCGACTGGGAACGTTTTGAGATAAAAAATCAGGTCGTTTCTCGGGCGGTAACTCAAGCCGTGCAAAACCGATGACCAAGTTCAAATTATAAAAGTCAGAGGTTGAGGTGAGATGATCTCATTTTCCACAAAAGGCCTCAAAACACCTCGACAGTATGGAAACTGATGCTGAAGCAACGAGAGTTTATGCGGTCTTGGAGACTAGGCTTGCGGCAATACCGCTAAGGGCTCGAATCCCGCCGCTTCGACTGAAAAATGAAGCCTAGTAAGGCGACGACTTATCGAGTTTCGTCTTTCAAGGCCTTGTTCTCATTTTCTACAAAACGACTCAAGGCGTCCCGATTGCCCTGACGATGGCCATGCTAAGCCAATGATGAAGCGAAATTGGCAAAAACAAGTAGCTACAGAGCTCCGTTGCCCGCGATTCCCTTGATGCGATACGCGTAGTTCTTATCGAGCCGTTCCATCACGTATTCGCCGAAGTGGACGGCGGGCCAACGTGGGGCCTTATCGGCGTTAAGGCCCGGCATGCGTTCGACGACGCTGTCCATCGAGGGATCATAGAAATACGGCAGGGAGTACCGATCTTTTCCCGAAAGATTGCGCACGCGATGCGGCGTCGAGCGAAGAATGCCATCGGTCCAGCGCATCAGAATGTCGGCGACGTTGACGACGAAGGTGCCGCGAATGGGGGGGGCCGGAATCCAAGCGCCGTCATTGCCACGCACTTCCAGGCCGCCGGTCGAATCCTGCGCGAGGAATGTCAGGAATCCGTAATCGGTATGTGGGGCCGAGCCAAATTGCGCGTCGTCGTCGGGCGGCTGCGGCGGATAATGCAGCAGCCGCAGCCACGTCGTCGGTTTGCGGAAATGGGGTGCGAACCAATCTTCCGGCTGATCGAAGGCGAGTGCGATCGCGCTGGTGAAACGGCGCGCCAACGCTTCCAGCGCCGCCATATAGGCGAGCATTTCGCCGCGGAACTCCGGCAGCTCGTCCGGCCATTGATTGGGCCCCTGCAACGGCTTGCCCGCCAGCACGTCGGGATCGTCCGGCGCAAGTTCGTGGAGCAGCATCAGCGACTCGCTGAGATTGGGTCGTGTGACCTTTGCGACCGATGAGGTGACGATCGTCGACGTCGCCATGCCCATATAGCCGCGATGCGCCGCGTTGATCTTCAGCGCCATCTTCGATTCGAGCGGCAGAGCGTGGAATCGCCGGCTGGCCGCGAAGGCGCCGTCGATCATCGCCTGCGGCACGCCGTGGCCGGCGATGTAGAGAAAGCCGAGATCCTCGTAGATCCGACGTATTTCCTTGCCGGTGCGGCGGCGGATTTCGACGTCCGGCGACGCGAGACCTGAAACGTCGACGACGGGGACGGAAGCGGCGGTCGTCATGGCGTGTCCCCGCTCAGCGCGCGAATAAGGGCGCCGCGCGATCCCATACCGATTGGGCGACCGCGCGCGCTTCGCCGATCAGCTTGCGTTCATCGATATCCTTCATTCGGCCGTCGGCGACGACGTGCTTGCCGTTCACATAGACCTCGCGCACGTCGGTCGAGTTGCCGTTGAACACGAGATTGGCCGCAAGATCCTCGTCGCGGAAGGGATGGAACCAGGCCGCGCGCATGTCGATCGCGATGATATCGGCCTTCTTGCCGGCTTCCAGCGAGCCGATCTCATCCGCCATGCCCAGTGCCTGGGCGCCGCCGATGGTCGCCATGCGCAGCACGTCCTTGCCGGAACGGATGCCGACATTGTTGCTGAGGATTCGCGGAATCAACGCCGCGAAGCGCATGACTTTCCACATGTCGTTGGACAGCCAGTCCGATCCCAGCGCGACCGAGACGCCCGCCTTGTAGATCTTCTCCATCGGCGGGTAGTAGCCGCGCTTGGCGACAAGGTAAGCCGTGTGCGCCATATGCATGCCGGTTTCGCGCATCACTTCGATCTCGCTGTCGTCGACGAACGCGCAATGCGCGCCGACATAGCCGGGTCCGAGCAAGCCCAGATCGTTGAGGAAGTGGATCGTGCGCTTGCCGTAGTTATGGAGCATGAACTCCGCCTCGCCGGGGATCGAGGCGGTATGCGCGTGCAAACCGACGCCGTATTTGTCGCCGAGTTCCTTCAGCTCCACCAGCAGTTTGGGCGTGCAGCGATCGGGCCCGTCCGGCGCCACGCGGCAGGTGATGCGCCCGTCGGCCTTGCCGTGCCAGTTCTCAATAAGATCGATCGCCTCCTCGATCCCTTCGTCGGCCATTCGGCGGTTCCAGTTGCGCTCCATGTTGCCGAAACCGGCTTCGGAGGAATCCATCTCGCGGATCTCGGCCGCGACCACGCCGCGAATGCCGGCATCGCGGATGACCTTCGCGGACTCCGGCTGGTGCCACCAGCATTCGTTGATCGTCGTGGTGCCCGTGCGCAGCATTTCGACCGCGTGCAGCAGGCCGGGCAGATAGACGTCCTCTTGGCGCACGTAGTGCTCGTGCAGCGGCAACGCCACTTTGAAGGCGCCGCCATAGCCGGACACGTCTTCCGTCATCGCCTTGGTGATCGCGCCCGCGACATGGGTATGCGTGTTGACGAGGCCCGGCATCACCGCGAAGCCGGTCAGGTCGCGCACGGTTGTGGCCGTCTCCTTGTGCCGGGCGAGATCCTTGGCCTTGCCGACCGCGACGATCTTGTCGTTCTCGAAAACGATCGCGCCGTCGGCGATCGCGAATTCGTCGCCCGCCATCGGCAGGATCCAATCGGCGGAAATATAGGTCTTGGTCATATCTCGGGGCTCCTCGTGCGGACGCTTTTGTTATTCGCGGAACCGGTCGTCGGACACGGCCCAGGGGAAGAAGGCGCGTTCGATCGCGACCACGGCCTGGAACAGCACGATGCCGATGATCGCCAGAATCACGATCGCGCCGAAGGCGAGCGGCGTCTTGAAAAAGGCGGTGGAGGATTGGATCAGATAGCCGAGCCCTTTTTCGGACGCGACGAACTCCCCTACGACCGCGCCGACCACGGCGAGCGTGATCGCGACCTTCAGGCCGCTGAAGATAAACGGCACGGCGTAGGGCAGGCGCACGCGCCATAACTCGCGCGGGCGCGATGCGCGGCAGGCGCGGCAGAGCTCCACATATTCGCTGGGCACCGCCAGCAATCCGGCGGCGATGGAAATCACGAGCGGAAAGAAGCAGACGAGGAACGTGATCGCGATACGCGGCAACTCGTTCGCTCCCAAGGCGACGACAAGCACGGGCGCTAGCGCCACTTTGGGGATCGAATGGACGATCACCAGAAGCGGATAGACCGCCGAAGCGATCGCGGGCGAGGCGGTCACGAGTACCGCCAGGGGCAGGCTGATGACCGCCGCCAAAACGAAGCCGTAAAGAATGGTCTCGAGCGTCGCGAGCGTGTGCGCGGCGACCGAGGCTTTCAGCGCCCAGGTCTGCGACCAGATTTCCAGCGGCGCCGGCAGCAGATAATCGGGGATACGTAAGACGCGGACGAAAATCTCCCACAACACGAACAACCCCAAAACAGCAAGCCATGGTGTTGCCGTGCGCAGGGCGCGCGTGGCCGCCGTGGGGCCCGGCGGTAACTCGGGTTCGCCGCGCTCGTCGTCAGGTCGCATCGGCAGCCACTTTGCGGTTCGCGTAGATCAGTTCGCGCACGGTATGCGACACGTGCTGGAACTCTGGATCGCCCTGCTGGTCGAAGCTGCGGGGGCGGGGCACGTTCACGTCGATCACCCGGTCGATCCGGCCTGGCCGGGCGGACATGACGACGACCTGGTCGGCAAGCAGTACCGCTTCGCTGATCGAATGGGTGACGAAGACGATCGTTTTGCGCCGCTCCGTCCAGATGCGCAGCAATTCGAGCGACATTTCTTCGCGCGTCAGCGCATCCAGCGCGCCGAACGGCTCGTCCATCAACAGGATCGGCGGATCATGGATCAACGCACGGCAGATCGCGGCACGCTGTTGCATGCCGCCGGACAACTCGCCCGGCAGTTTATGTTCGAAACCGGCGAGGCCGGCCATGTCGAGGAGTTCCATCGCGCGCGCGCGTGGGCCGTCGGTCGGACGACCCATCAGCTTCAAGGGCATCAGCACGTTGTCGAGAACGCTGGCCCAGGGCAGAAGCGTGGGCTTCTGGAAAACGAATCCCACTTCTTCGCGCGGGCCGTCCACGCGTCGACCGGACACCGCGATCGCTCCGCGTGTGCACGGGATCAAACCGGCGATCAGCCGCAGCAGTGTGGACTTGCCGCACCCCGACGGCCCGACGATGCAGACGAAGCTGTTCGCCGCGACGCGCAGCGAGACATCGCGCAATGCGACGACGCCGGCGCCATCGCGGGCGCGGAAGACCTGGTCGACCCGGTCGATTTCGATCAAGCGCGCCCGCCTATCGCGTCAGGAGCCGGACGCCGGGGCTAGGCCCGTCGCCACGAAGCTGCCCGGATCGATAGTGGCGTCGAGTTGTTGCGTGCGCGCGACCAAATCGTAGGTTAGGCGCAAACGTTCGGCCGAGAATTGGCCCAGGCGGTCGCGCGTCGTGACGTCGTTGAACACGAAGGTAAGGCCCGTGCGCAGCGAACCAAGGGCGTCGTCGACGTCGATTTGCGGATGATGCTTATTGTGAATGACGGCCGCCGCTTGCTGATTGTCGCGTGCCCACATGAACGATTTCTGCAGCGCCGCCAGGAAGCGCTTGATGAGGTCGGGATTACGCTCGATCATCGTATCTGACGCGATAATGGTCGATGCGTAGGCATCCAGCCCGAAATTGGCGTAGGGGATCGCTTCGATCTCGCGGTTGAAGCGCTGCGCCTGCTTGTTCTGGAAATACTGATGCGTCTGAAAGAACGGTGCGGCATCGAGCTGCCCGTTGATCAGCATGGCGCCCATCGCGCCCGGATCGGTCGTCACCCAATTGATCTTATTGGGATCGAAATTATTCGCGGCGGCAAGCAGCGGCAGGTAGATCTGATGGCTGTTGCCGGGCGTCGTACCTACGCGTTTACCTTCCAGACCCTTGAAGTTGGTGATCCCCGATCCCTTGACGACGAACAGGGAGTGCGGCGGCTTGGTGTAGACCGGCATCACCGCCTTCACGCGGCTGTCGGCGCTGCGCTGGCGCGCGGTCATTACCGTGGCGATGTCGGCAACGCCGAATTCCGCCGTGCCAGCGGCCACGCGGCGGATCGTGTCGCCCGACCCCTGACCGCGATTGATCGTTACTTCCAGGCGCTGCTCGCGGAAGAAGCCATTGTCGATGGCGTTGTAGTATATCGCGTATTCGCCCGTCGGGATCCAATCCAGCTGGAGCGTGACGCGATCCTGGGCTTGCACGGGCGCGGCGAGCGCGGCGGCCATCAGGAATACAGCGGCGCCGAATTGACGGCGGCCGAACGGCATGACTGGGAACATGCGCGGGGACTCCTTGTTTTGGCCCCGCTGCGGCCGAGCGGGGCGGGGGCGATCAGGCGACGCCGGCCGCAAGCGATATCGACCGGCAGGACGATGCAAGAACCATGACATACAGATTGAGACGGTCAACTATCAAAGTCGCTGTCACTCAGTGACAGCGACCGCTTTCATGCGCGCTTGCGCATCGCCTCGGCGTGGCGCCGCAACGTCGTGAGAAGTTCCTTACGCGCGCTTGAAGCGAAATGCGGCGTCAGGCCCGCGATCGATAACGCGCCGCGCAGCTTGCCCTTTCGATCGAGCACGGGCACCGCGAGGCCAGCAACGCCTAGAACGACGTCGTCAACGGCGTGCGCGTAACCTTGACGCCGGATCGCCGCGAGTTCGCGGCGCAGTCGTGCGGGCGATTTCTCGCTGCGTGGTGTGAGTCCGATCAGCGGTGCCGCCAATACGCGATCGATCTCACCTGACGGTTGATGGGCCAGCAGCGTTCGCGGCGCGGCGCCGCAATTCAGCGGCATGCGACCGCCGAGCGTCCACCATCGCAACAGTACGATGGCGGCTCCCTCGGCGCGCGCGAAGCACAATGCTTCTCCGTCGCGATAGACGCCGAAGAACGATGTGGCGCCGGTTTCCCGCGCGACGGCATCGACGGCTGCCTGCGCTTGGGCGCGCAGATCATCGTATTCGACGACGCCGCCGGCGAGTTCGAGTAGGCCCAGATCGAGACGATAGAGCTTCGTGTGCGGATCGCGTGCGACCATGCCTTCGGCGGCAAGCGCCGCGAGCATGCGCCGCGTGGTGCCGAGATCCAGATGCGCGCGTTCAGCGATCTCGGTGAGGCTGAGTTGGGGCGTGCGCGGGCCCAGGGCCCGGAGGATCGCGAGGATTCGGCTGACAGCGCGCATTGGTCGAGTATAGCGGTGTTGTTGTGATCGACAACCGAAGCGCCGACTTCACGATCTCGATCGCTTCCGGAGTTACAGGAACGACCTGTCGAGAAGGATCACGGCCGTGTTGGTGTTTGCACAATCACGAAGGAGCGAAAAGTGCTTTTCAGGATCATTATCCGAGAGACTGAGTGTCCCTCGATCTAACTTTTTGGCCAAAGCGCTGACTGCCCTATCACCTAGGCGGTTTGCTCGCCGCGCACGAAGCGGTGGTTGGCTCAGTCTTCGTCCGACTGCGCGCGCGGATTCTCCGCCGACAAGGGAACCGCAGTGGCCTAAGCGTCGGCACTAGTGCCAATGAACGGCTGGCTTCGCAGCGATGCCGCTAGGGATGCCCCCGTCAGTCGAAAGCGAATAAGCGACCTAGACGATTCGTGGGGGGCGTTCGCTTCGGTCAATTTTCCGTGCTTGACGATGATTGTAATCACTCATATTATGAGTGATAACAGTCAAAATAACTAAAAAGAGCGGGAATTGGGCGAGGAACGCGTAGATATTGAGCGATATCGATCGGCACCGCAGCGTCAGGCACGCTTGCTCGATCTATTGCGCTCCAATCTGTTCACCGACATCCAGCTCCTGCGCGAGCATCTGGGCGTGTCGATCGCGACGATCCGGCGCGATCTGAGCGAGCTTGAAAATCGCGGTTTGCTGAAGCGCACCCATGGCGGGGCGACGGTCATCAATCAGGTGACGCGCGATGCCGTTGCGGCCGTGCGCGAAACGTCCTACGCCGCCGAGAAGCAACGCATCGCCAAGGCGGCGGCCGAACTGATCGTCGAAGGCGACGCGGTGGTGATCGACAGCGGCACCACCTCGCTCGCCGTCGCGCGCGAACTCGCGTCCAACCAATCGTTGACCTTCGTCACCAACGGCACCGACGTTCTGGCAACGCTCGTCGCAGGCGGGGCGCGCAACGTCCATTTCATCGGCGGCGAATATGTCGACATCAACCATTCGACCGGCGGGTCGATGGCCTGCGACATGGTCCGCCGCTTCAACGTCGACAAGGCGATCCTCAGCGTGTCGTCGGTCGATCTCAACCGCTCGCTGCTGTGCACGCTGCTGCCGCAAGTCGGGTCCGTTCAGCAGGCGATGATCGATATCGCGCAAACGGTGATCGTCGTCGCCGACAATTCCAAATTCGATCGCACGGCCTTGTGCGTGATCGCGCCGCTGTCGGAGGTCGACTACATCGTCACCGATACGGGCACGGCGCAAGCGGCCGAAGAATTGCCCGACGACATCAAGCGGAAATTCGTCTTCGCCTGACCGGCGGGGACATGAAGGGGGAAACGTGGCGCGTATCCGCGTGCGAAATCTGGTGAAGGCGTGGGGCGATTTTCGCGCCGTCGACGATATCGATTTCGAAACGAATGACGGCGAGTTCGTGGCGCTGCTGGGCCCCAGCGGCTGCGGCAAATCGACGACGCTGCGCTTGATCGCGGGGCTCGATCAAGCGACGTCGGGCCAAATCTTCATCGACGATCGCGATGTGACGCAGGTCGCAGCGGCCAAGCGCAATCTGGCGCTGGTATTCCAATCCTACGCGCTGTTCCCGCATCTGAGCGTCGCGGACAATATCACCTTCGGCCTATCGGTGCGCGGCGTGCCGCGCGCGGAACGCGAACGGCGTTTGGAAAAAACGGCTTCTTTGCTGGGCGTCACCGCGTTGCTGGGTCGCAAACCCAGTCAATTGTCGGGCGGCCAACAGCAACGCGTGGCGCTGGGCCGCGCGTTGATTTCCGAAGCGCCGGTTTGCCTGCTGGACGAGCCCTTGTCCAATCTCGACGCCAAGTTGCGCGCAGAGATGCGCAACGAGATCCGCACGCTGCAGCAGCGTTTGGGCATCACGATGGTGTTCGTGACGCACGATCAGACCGAAGCTATGAGCATGGCCGACCGCGTCATCCTGATGAACAGCGGCAAGGTCGAGCAATGCGGCACGCCAGCCGAGCTCTACGAGAATCCGGCTTCGACCTTCGTTGCCGGCTTCATCGGCACGCCGCCGATGAATCTCGTCGCGGCGGCGCCCAAGGATGGGCGCTTGGCGGTGGCAGCCGCCGCGTCCGGCGATTTGGTTTTGGGCGTGCGGCCCGAACATATCGAATTCGCGGGCGCGGGCCAGGAAGCCATCGTGGCGGGCAGCGAGTATTTCGGCGCCGACACCGTCGTTGCCTGCCGGATCGGCGAGCAGAAATTGATGGTCCGCGTTCCCGGCCGACCTGGCCTCGGCACCGGTGCCCAAGTGCGCTTGGCTTGGGCCCCATCGAATGAACACGCGTTCGATGCACGCAGCGGCTTGCGCAAAAGCGCCTGATTTTTCACGACGCCAACGACAAAACCAACCCAAGGAGGAACCGATGACTTCGATCGCTTTGAAACGCAGGACGGCACTGCTAGGTGCCGCGATGCTGGGGGCGCTGGCCGCGATGCCGGCGTCGGCCAAGACGACGCTCGATTTCTACTATCCGATTCAGGTCGGCGGTCCGCTGACCAAGGTCGTCGACGGCTATATCGCCAAGTTCAAGGAAGCGAACCCGGATATCGAGGTCAATGCCGTCTATTCGGGCAACTACACCGACACGACGACCAAGGCGCTGACCGCGGCGAAAAGCGGCGCGCCGCCGGCCGTCGCCGTGTTGCTCGCGACCGACATTTTCACCCTGATCGACGAAGACGTGGTCGAGCCGGTCGGCGAATTCGTCAAGAACGACGCCGACAAGGCGTGGCTCGCCGGGTTCATGCCTGCCTATCTGAAAAGCGCGCAGGTCGGCGGCAAATTGTGGTCGATCCCGTTCCAGCGCTCGACCGCCGTGCTCTACTACAACAAGGACGCTTTCGCGTCGGCCGGGCTCGATCCCAACAAACCGCCGAAGACCTGGGCCGAAATGGTCGCGATGGGCAAGGCCGTGACGCAGAAGGACGCGTCGGGCAAGGTCACGCGCTGGGGTGTCGGCATTCCCGGCAATATCGGCTCGTCGCAATGGCTGTTCGGCGCGCTGGTCGCGCAGAATGGCGGGCGCCTGATGAACGACGAAGGGACGGAAACGTATCTCACCGATCAGAAGGTCGTCGACGCGCTGCAGTTCTGGGTCGATCTCAGCACCAAGGAAGGCGTGCACCCGCCGGGCATTCAGGAATGGGGCACGACGCCGCAGGACTTCCTGGAACAGCGCATCGCGATGATCTGGACGACCACCGGCAACCTGACCAACATCGCGCGCAACGCGTCGTTCAAGTTCGGTCTCGCGCCTTATCCGGGCAATCCCAAGCCCGCCTCGGTGCTCGGCGGCGGCAATTTCTACATCTTCAAGAAAGCGCCGCAGGACCAGAAGGACGCCGCGTTCAAGCTCGTGAAGTTCCTGACGAGCGACGAGTTGCAAGCCGATTGGGCGATCCAGACCGGCTATGTGGCGCCGCGCGACGGCGCTTGGAACGTGCCCGTGCTGAAGGAATATACGGCGAAGATGCCGGACGCGCTGGTCGCCAAGAACCAGATCCCGGACTCGGTGCCCGAATTCTCGACCTATGAGAACGCGCGCACGACCAAGATCCTCAACGACGCGCTGTCGGCCGCGTTGACCGGCAGCAAGACGCCGCGTCAGGCCCTGTCGGAAGCGCAAACCGCGATCGACCGCATCCTGCGGCCGTATCGTCGCTAAGCCAAAGCTCGGCTGGGAATAGGGTGAACATGTCCATGACGGGCCATCGCACGATGCTCTACAGCGCTTTGCTGTTGCTGCCGGCGACGGTCCTGTTGTGGGTGTTCACCTACCAGCCGATCTTCACCACGATCCTCAACAGTTTCTACAGCACGCCGCGCGGCCGCAGGCCATCGGTGTTCGTGGGGCTCGAGAATTACGAGACGATGATCGCCGATCCGATCTTCTGGAAGGCGATGACCAATAATCTGATCTACGCGCTGACGACGATTCCGTTTTCGATCGCGCTTGCTTTGGCGATGGCGTTGCTGGTCAGCGCCAATCTGCGCGGCAAGGGGCTGATGCGGATGGCGTTCTTTACGCCGACCGTGCTGCCGATGGTCGCGGTCGCCAATATCTGGCTGTTTTTCTACGCGCCCGATTACGGCTTGATCGACAAATTCCTCGGCCTGTTCGGCATGGGCGGCAACAATATCCTCGGTTCGGTCGAAACCGCCTTGCCCGCCGTGATTGCGATCACGGTGTGGAAGGAAGCCGGCTTCTTCATGATCTTCTATCTCGCCGGGTTGCAGCAAATTTCGCCCACGCTGATCGAAGCCTCGCGCCTCGAAGGGGCGGGGTTCTGGCAAACGCTGTGGCGCGTGCAGATCCCGCTGTTGATGCCGACCACGCTTTTCATTTCGATCAACGCGGTGATCGGCGCGTTCCGCTTGGTCGATCATGTCGTGGCGATGACCAAAGGCGGGCCCGACAATGCGACGACGCTGCTGCTGTTCTATATCTATCAAAACGGCTTCGCGTTCTGGGACACGGCCTATGCCGCCGCGTTGACGGTCGTGCTGCTGGCGATCCTCGCCGCGATCGCGCTGTTCCAATTCGGCTATGCCGATAAGCGGGTGCACTACCGATGATCGAAACCCGTACTTCGCCCGCCGAGTTGATCGTCGCGTTCGGCGGCTGGGTCTTGGCGCTGCTTTGGGTGTCGCCATTGCTTTACGCGTTCTGGACCGCGTTCCATCCGGCGGCATATGCGGTGCGCTTCGACTTGTTGGCGCCCTGGACGCTGGAGAATTTCGCGCGCGTTTGGAACGCGGCCCCGTTTCCGCGCTACTTCCTCAATACGTTCCTGCTGGTGACGCTGATCTTATGCTGTCAGTTCGTGATCTGCACGCTGGCCGCCTATGCCTTCGTCTGCTTCCCGTTCAAGGGATCGGACGTGCTGTTCATGTTCGTTCTGCTGCAATTGATGATCATGCCGGAGGCGCTGCTGGTCGAGAATTATAAGACCGTCGCTCAGCTGGGTCTGCTCGACACGGTGTTGGCGATGGGCTTGCCCTATCTCGCTTCCGCCTTCGGGATATTCCTATTCCGGCAAACTTTCAAAAGCATCCCGAAGGAGCTGGAAGAGGCCGCGCGCTTGGAAGGGGCGAATATGTTCCAAGTGCTGCTGCGCGTTTTCGTGCCAGTGGCCAAGCCGATCTATATCGCCTACGGCCTCGTCACCGTCAGTTATCACTGGAACAACTTCCTGTGGCCGCTGGTGGTGACGAACTCGGTCGATACGCGCCCCATCACCGTGGGCTTGCAGATCTTCGCGACGATCGAACAGGGCGTGGATTGGAGCCTGATCACCGCGGCGACAATCCTGTCGGTTTCGCCGCTGCTCGTCGCCTTCCTGCTGTTCCAGCGTCAATTCGTGCAAAGCTTCATGCGCGCCGGTATCCGATAATCCTATGTACGTAGCTCTTGAACCGATCATGCGCGAGGCGGGCACTTTGGCCGCCGAGTATTTCGATCGTCTGTCGGCATTGACGGTCGAATCAAAGGGGCATCTCGATCTCGTGTCGGAAGCCGATCGCGCGGTCGAGAAGCTGATCGGCGAACGCCTGCGCGTGGCCTTTCCCGGCGACGGGATTTTCGGCGAGGAGGGCGTGGCCGAGCCGTCGCGAACGGGGCGCGCCTGGATCGTCGATCCGATCGACGGCACGTTCAATTTTCTGCGGGGCAGCGATCATTGGGCGGTGTCGATCGGCTTGCGCGATGGCACGCAGCCCCGCTTCGGGGCGATTTACGTTCCCAAGCGCGATCAATTGATGATCGGCGGGCCGGGGCAGGGTGTGCGCTTAAATGGCAAGGTGCTGGCCAAGCGCATCGGTCTCGACCGATCGAAGGCGGCGTGCAGTATCGGCTTTCATCCGTCGATCCCGACGGAAGAGCAGACCGAAACGCTGCGCTTCATTATTGATGATGCGCGAATGACTTTTCGCAACACAGGCTCCGCCGTCACCGGTTTGATCGACGTGGCGACCGGTGCCGTCGACGGTTATCTCGGCCTCGGCATCTCGACCTGGGATTTGATGGCGATGGTGCCGATCCTGGCCGAACTCGGCGCCGATACGACGCTCGATTGGAACGCGATCGCGCTCGACGACAAGCTGCGCTTCGTCTGCGGTACGCCGGAGTTTCTTGAAATCTTCGCGCCGCTGGCGCGCCGGTGGTAACTCGGAATTTGTGATGGTTGAAAGTGGCGCGCAGATTCGCGACAGGCGATTCCGTATTTTCCTCAAATTGCCTCAATACACCCTGATATTGTGGAAAGTAACATTGGTATAGAACGATCTTAGACGGTCTGGGGGACTGGGTTCGCGGCAATGCCGCTCAGGGTTCGAATCCCGCCGCTCCGACCATCACACGAGAGACGAAGAAGCCCGCCCTGGGAAACCAGCGGCGGGCTTCGGTGTTTTGGCTTGGTTGGCGTTTGCAAGACGCGTCTATTTCAGATGTAGGAGTATGCAAACGGGGGGGCGATTTGCCGGAGCGCGTTTCAATCCTGACAGGGCTGACTATGATGTCGCACATGCCTGCTGACGTCTCGGCGCATCGTTCGACCGCTGCGACTGAGTCCAATCAATGAATACGAAGCATCGCGGCAACGAGGTGGTCGCGCAAGGCGGACTTGGGCATGCGATCGGTCATGGGGCGTTGCGGCGACCGCGTCTAAGCGCGTGTGCTGAAGGGCGCCTTCGATAGGCGTCCCCAGATCACGAAAACACAAAGTGCCGCGTAGATGAGGTTGAACGGCAGCGCAGGATACTCACCCCGGAAGAAGTGGAAGGGAATAGCAAGCGCCTGGATCGCGAGCAGGCCGATGGCGGCCCAGATCGTCACTCTCGGGCGAATACCCGTCAGGCCCGGCAAAATCAGCCCGATGACGCCGAGAAACTCCATGAGCCCGATGAAACGAACGAGGGCGAGCGGCGCTTCCGCTGTCCATACGGCCCCCATGGCAGCGAGCGCGTCTATTGACATAACGCCATGCATCCATGCGGCCATTGCATAAAGTGCAGCGAGCAGAATCTGCGCAAACCACAGGCCGACATTCCAGCGGCCCGAGGGTGTCGCCGCCGCAATATTGATATCCGTCATATCTCACTCCGTTTTGAGTCTCGCCGCGCGGCACGCGCACCCAGCGGCAGGGATAGGCGCCATGATTTATTGATTTCTGATTTGTTGATCATCAGCTAAATTGTTGATGATTAATTTCTTATTTGGAAATGTTCATGGACACGCTTACCGGACTTCGGGTCTTCGTTGCCGTCGCCGATTTGCGCAGCTTCGTGGCGGCGTCTTCTCGGCTGGGAATTTCGCCGGCGATGGCCAGCAAACATGTTCGCCACATCGAAGGACGCGTTGGCGGACGGCTGCTCAATCGCAATAGTCGGAGCGTCAGCTTGACCGAAGCGGGGGCACAGTATCTTGCGCGTGTCCGTGCGCTTCTCGATGGGCTGGCGGAGGCCGAAGCGAACGTCACCCGTATGGCCTCGAACCCGCAAGGACTGCTGCGAGTTAGCTTGCCGATCTGGATGGCGAATCCCGATTTCGCGCGATTGGTCGCGGCATTCCGGTCGAAGTATCCGCAGGTCGTGCTGGAACTCGATCTTAGCGGTCGTCAGGTCAGCTTGGCCGAGGAGGGATTCGATCTTGCGCTGCGGGTCAGCGCGTCGCTCGATGAAGGACTGATCGCGCGCCGGCTGATCGACGTGTCGTTCCATCTCGTGGCAGCGCCGTCGCTCTTGGCGAAGTTCGGGCGGCCCAAGAAGCTGTCGGATATCGCGGGCGCGCCGTTTCTCGCCTACACGCCGGTCGCGGCCAATGGCCGCGTCCGTATCGGCGGCGGCGCGAACAAGACGGAACTTCGCTTTACGCCTGTCCTGCTAAGCGCCAATGAAACGCTGCTGCTGCATGCCGCCCGCGAGGGATTGGGCTTCGCGTTCATGCCGCACCTCGTTCTTGGCGACGACATCGCGGCGGGCACTCTCGAGAGAGTGCTTCCCAAAGACATCGGTGCAAGCGTGCCGCTTTTCGCCGTATATCCGAAGCGCGAGTATCTTCCGGCAAAAGTTCGGTGTTTCCTCGATTTTCTAGCCGGTTCCGACGGTATCGTCCGGCCGTCGCCGCGCGGAAAGCAAAGAGCGTGACCGCGCGTAAACCAGACGAGGCGCATTGCCGTGGAGCCGACGATCAACGGATATCATGCATCGCGGCAACGAGGTGGTCGCGCAGGGCGGAATCTTCGGTGAGGCCGATCGCTTTCTTATAGGCCGCCACCGCTTCCTCGCGGGCACCGGCTTCGGCCAGCAAGCGCGCGCGGGCCACCCAAAAGGGCTGATACGTCGCTGTCGTTTCGCTGTCCGCATGCGCGAGCAAGTCGAGGCCCGCTTGCGCGTTCACGACCTTTGCGCGGACCACCGCGTGCCCGACGAGCGCGCCCAAGCTTGGCGCGATGCCGACAAGCCGATCGTATAGCGCGTCGAGCGCCACCCATTCGACCCGGCCGGATTTTGCGCGACCGGCATGGACGGACTGGATCGCCGCTTCGAGTTGATAGCGTCCGAGTCGGCCTTGGCGTGCGGCTGCGGTCAGGCACGCCTCGGCTTCGCCGATCATCGAATGATCCCATAGCGCCGTGTCTTGCCGGTCGAGCGGCACGAATGCGCCGGCGGCGTCGCGCCGTGCCGCGCGCCTTGCTTCGCAGTGAAGCATCAGGGCGAGGAGCCCGCGGGCTTCCGGCTCGTCGGGAAGCGACCCGACGAGAACCCGTGTCAGCCAGACCGCTTCGGTGGCGAGACCTCGGCGATCCGGATCCGTGCCGATCGCGTCTTCCCAGCCGCAAGCATAGGCCGCGTATATCGCCGCAAGAACCTCTTCCAGTCGCTTGGGGAGTTCGTCCATCTCGGGAATTGTGAACGCGATCCCGGCGTCGCGGATTTTTGTTTTGGCGCGGACCAATCGCTGCCCCATCGCCGCCGGCGAAACCAGAAAGGCCGATGCGATGCGCGCGGCATCTAGCCCCAGCACGGTTTGGAGCATCAACGGAGTCCGGGCGCTTTGCTCGATCGCCGGATGCGCGCAGACGAAAAGCAGTTTGAGGCGCTCGTCCGGAATCGCCGGCGCCGCCGAGATATCTTGTGCTTCTTCGGGTGCGAGGACGGCGAGATCGGGCGCGGCGGCGGCGCGTACGTTCTCGTGCCGCCAAATATGGGCGAGGTTGCGTCGTGCCGCCGTCAGAAGCCAAGCCTCCGGCCGGTCGGGCACACCGCGCAGCGGCCATGTTTCCAAGGCAGCCCGGAACGCATCGGCCAGAGCGTCTTCGCAGGCGGCGATGTTCCGCGCGCGCGCCGCGAGATACGCAAGGATGCGGCCGTAGGAATCGCGCGCCGCGGCCTCGGCGGCGCGGCGCGCGATCTGCGTATCGGATTTCCGTTCCGTCACGACATCGGCGGCAGGACGGGACGCACCTCCACCGAGGCCGCCGCTGCCGCCGGGCTGCGCGCCGCCCAGCCGAGTGCGGCGTCCAGATCGGGAAGGTCCAACACGAAGAAGCCGGCGAGCTGCTCCTTCGTATCAGCAAAAGGCCCGTCTTGGACGATACGCTCGCCCTTGCGCACACGGACGGTGGTCGCGGTTGTGGGCGGTTGCAGACCGGCACCGCTGACGACCTTACCCGTCTCGTAAAGCGCCTTGATATAGGCCCCCCACGCCCCCCAATAGGCTTGGGATTTCGCGGGGTCGGTGCGCTCCTTGAACTGCTCGTCCGTTTCGTAGAAGGCGATCATGTAGTGCATGGCGGGTTCCTTCGGGAAGTGAATGGATGCGGCCCAATGCCGTTTCCATAACGATGAGCCGCGAGCGCCAGCGATTTCGACATTCGGATCGAAAAAATCGCCGGTTCGGCTTCACCGCGATGCCAATTGCGGCGCCGTCAGGATGAATGCATCGACCCGCAGGCCGGTCGGCAGGGCGATCTCGGCGGGGTCCAGTGCCACAAGGGTCTCGAGGATTTTCGTATCGTTCCGCTCGGTCGGATCATCGGTGCGCAATGTCTTGCGGCCGAGACGCTGGCCGACGCGAACGACCGTCCCGTGGAATCGGCGTCCCGGCCAGGCATCCGCTGTCACGAAGGCCCGCTGACCGACCGTGATACGGCCAACATCGGTTTCGTCGACATCAACGCGAACCCGGAGCTCGGAGATATCGCCGATTTTGACGATCGGCGTCGGCGGCTGGTCCGAGACGCCTTCGCCCGACCGCTTGAAGCGATGCAGGATCACGCCCGCGATCGGGCTGCGCACGCGTGTCTTCTCGAGAAAGGCTTCGGCCTCGGCGAGCTGCCCGCGCGCTTGATCGAGAAGGGCGCGCGCCACGGCGACATCCTCGCTGCGGCTGCCCGCGTCGAGCAGATCGGCGCGCTCGCGCCGCGCGCGCAATCGGGCCTCGGCCGCGGCGACATCGGAGCGCGTTTTGTCGAGCGTTTCGCGGGAAACATGGCCCTGGGCGGCGAGCGGCTCGCGCCGTGCGAGATCGATCCGGGCTTGATCGAGCGCGGCTTGCGCCTCGCGTACCATCGCGGCCGCTTCTCGGCGTTCTTGCGTGCGCGACCCGGCCAAGGCGCGCGCGAGTTCGGCCTCGCGCACAGCGACCAATCCCCGCATCGCCGTCACGCGCGCGCGGTATTCGCCGTCGACGATCTCGGCCAGGATCTGGCCTTCTTCTACCTTGTCGCCTTCGTCGACGAGGACGGCGGCAAGCCGGCCGCGCAATTCGGCCGCCACGTCGCGTTCCTCGCCCACCGGTTCGACGCGCCCCGGGGCGGCGATCGCTCCCGCCGGAAGGGCGGCGCGGAAAGTCTGCGGGGCAGTGGGCGTCTGCGCCGACGGACCGCCGATCATCGGCAGCGTCGCCGCACCGGCACCGATCGCGAGGACGGCAAGAGCGAGGATGAGTTTCCGGTTCATGTCAGGCCTCGGCTGGAAGGGGATGTTCGGCGGCTTCGCGAATGCGTCCGTCTTCGATATGAACGATGCGGTCGGCGGCTTCGACGATGCGCGGGTCGTGCGTGACGAGCACGACCGCACGGCCTTGCGCTTTGGCGAGGTCGTGCAGCAGATCGACGACGCGCTTGCCCGATGCGCTGTCGAGGGCGGCCGTCGGCTCGTCGGCGAGAATCGCGTCGGGTTCGCCCGCCAGCGCGCGCGCGATCGCGACGCGCTGCTTCTGGCCGCCCGACAGTTGCGACGGGAAATGCGCCGCGCGATCGCCGAGGCCGACGCGGTCGAGCGCTTCGTGGGCCGCCGCGCGGCGCCGCGCGGCGGGCACGCCTTTGAGATCGAGGGCGATCGCGACGTTCTCGGCCGCCGTCAACGCGGGGAAAAGATTGTAGTGCTGGAAGACGAAACCGAAATGGCGCAAGCGCCGGCGGCCGAGGTCTTCCTGCGTCAGCCCGTCGATCCGTTCGCCGGCGAGGCGCACGGTGCCGGCGGTCGGCGACAGCAGCGCGCCCGCGACCTGCAGCAGCGTCGTCTTGCCCGAGCCCGACGGGCCCATCAGCATCAGAATTTCGCCCTTGCGCACCTCCAGCGAAACGCCTTTGAGCGCTTCGATCGAGGCTTCGCCTGTACCGTAGACGACGCGCGCTTGCGCGACTTCGACAAGCGCGGTCATTTGAACACCGACACGGGATCGATCGCCATGACGCGCCGGATGGAGATCACCGCCGCCGCCGCGCACATCGCGAAGGTGGCCAAGCCCAGCCCCACCGCGAGTTGCCAGGGCAAGAGGATGGCGGCCGATCCGTCGCGTGCGCCATGGACGATGAATGCGGCGATGGAAATGCCGGCGCCGAATCCGAAGACCGCCGCGATCGCCGCTTGCCGCAGAATGACGCCATAGAGATAGCTTCCCGGCGCCCCCATGGCGCGCAGTGTCGCGTATTCCGGCAGACGATCCATCGTCGTCGCGTAAAGCGTTTGCGCGGTCACGACCATGCCGACGATAAGGCCGAGCGCCGACGCGATGACCAGCGAGAATCCCGCCCCCGTCGTCACCAGCCAATACATCGACGACCGCGTCGAGAATTCGGCTTTGGTATAGATGTCGATGTCGGGCAGCAGCGCGCGGATGCGCGCGGCGACGGCCTGCGGATCGGTGCCGCGGGCGGTTTCGATCAAAACATAGTTGAGCCGGTCTTCCGCGTAGCCCGTCAAGTATCGCGCCGTCTTGATATCGGCGAACAGATGCGGGCTTTGAGTGAAGGTGCGGATCCCGTCGGTGAAGCCGACGACCCGGGCGCGTCGGCCATTGACCTCGATCGTTTGGCCGATGCGCTCGACGCCAAGCTTCTTTTTGTAGAGCCGATCCATCACCACCGCGTCGGGCAAGGCAAGATCGGCGAGATCGCCTTCGACCAGCGCCCAAGGGCCGCCGCGCCCGGTGGCGAGATCGAAGCCCACGACCGCGACGCTTTCGGCGCCGCCATCCGGCCGCTTCATCTGGGCGAAGACATGCATGAACGGATCGGCGGCGGCGACGCCGTCGACGCCGAGGACTTGGAACCGGCGCCGTTCGGGAATATTCGCCGGCAGATCGATCGAGCGCACGCCGCGGCCGACGAGCCAGAGGTCGGCGTCCGTTTTGTCCACAATCTTCGAAATCGTCGTCACGAAGCCGGTGAGCAATCCCGTTTGGACGGCCATCAGCGTGACCGAGAAGACGATCCCGATCAGGGTCACAAAGAACCGCACCTTGTCGTGCGCGAGATTGCGCCACGCCAGAAGGTCGCGAAGGCCGGGGGAGAGCGACATGATGATCCTTGCCATCAGATAATAACGATGTTAACTTAACAACGTTATTATAGTTCGTCAAGACGGCTCGCCAAGCCCGGCTTTAAGGTGCTAAGTCCCGATCATGTCCCGGCCGCCCGCAAAGAAAAGAACCCGCGCCGTGCGCTTGCCTGCGGCGGCGCGGCGGCAAGCGATCCTCGACGCGGCCAAGGACATCTTCCTGAAGGAAGGCTATGCGCGCACGACGATGCGTCGTATCGCGACGCAGCTCGGGATTACGCCGACGACGCTCTATCTGCATTTCGCGGACAAAGAGACGCTGATGCACGCCATCTGCCAGGACGCCATGCGCGTCTTGGCCGAGGGTTTCGCGCGTGTGGGCCGCGAAGCCAAAAATCCGGCCGATGCGTTCGAGCGATTCTTCGACGTCTACATGCAATTCGGCTTCGCGCATCCGCGCGAGTACCGTTTGCTGTTTATGAGCGAAGCGCCCGCTTTTGTTCCGGGGCATCGCAATCGCCCCGATAAGGCGCGCGATCCGGCCGATCAGGGCCAGCAAGCTTTCGGCGCGCTCGAGGTTCTTGTGAAGCGGCTGATGGACGAGGGGATATTCCGCAAAGGCGATCCGGCCGCGACGGCAGAGGCGATCTGGGCGAGCGTCCACGGGCTTGTCTCGCTGCTCATCACATATCCCGACTTTGCGTGGTCGGAGCGTTCGAAGCTGTTCGAGGCGATGCGCGGCATGATGCGCAACGGGTTTCTCGCGAAGTAAGACCGCATCGGTTCCGATCCGATCAACGGGATCGTCGCAAGTGCTCCGATCCGTGTTGAACCAGGAATCCCCTTCGAAGTGCATTCAGAATGAACGGTGAAACTCGGGCGTAGATATTTTCGAGATTGGAGTTGGCGTCGCCCCGTCGACCACCATTGGTTTCACTTGATCAGGCGGCCGCTGCACGTGTCGTAAATCCGCAGCGTGTCCGCTGGCGCGGCAAACCGCACGGTCTTGCCCGGCGTGAAGGTGATGTTCGACGGCGCCCGCGCGATGGCTTGGCCGTCGGCCAAATCGAGCATCACGTAGGTCTCGGAACCTTGCGGCTCGCTGACGCGGACTTTACCGGTGAGCAGCATCGCACCCGCCGGGGCCCCGCCGTCGACGATCTGCAATTCCTGCGGGCGGATGCCGATGGCAACCTTCTGGCTGGCGGCTAGGGCGTGCGGCAGCTGCAAACTCGCCGGAACGGCGACGGCGGCCTTGTTAGCACCGAAATCCAAGCCGCCGCCGGCGACCGTCGCATCGATCATATTCATCTCCGGCGTGCCGATGAAGCGCGCGGTGAACATATCGGCGGGATTGTTGTAGAGCTCCATCGGCGCGCCGACTTGCAGGATATGGCCGTCGCGCATGACGACGATCCGGTCGGCGAGCGACATCGCCTCGACTTGGTCATGCGTCACGAACACGATGGTACGGCCCAAGCGCTGGTGGAGCTGCTTGATCTCCAAACGCATCTGACCGCGCAGCTGCGCGTCGAGATTCGACAACGGCTCGTCGAACAGGAAGGCGACGGGATCGCGCACCATCGCGCGGCCGATGGCGACGCGCTGGCGTTGACCGCCAGACAAGGCCGCCGGACGGCGTTGGAGATAGGGTTCAAGGCCGAGCACGCGCGCCGTTTCCAAAATACGCGTTTGCTTCTCCGCCTTCGACATCTTGGCGGTGTAAAGGCCGAAGCCGATATTCTGCGCGACGGTCAGATGCGGATAGATCGCGTAGTTCTGAAAGACCATCGCGATATTGCGCTGCTTGGGCTCCAAATCGTTGACGACATGGCCGCCGATGCGCAGCGTTCCGCCGGTGATCTCCTCCAGCCCCGCGATCATGCGCAACGTCGTCGATTTGCCGCAGCCCGACGGGCCGACCAGCACGACGAACTCGCCGTCGTCGATCGTCAGGTCGATGCCGTGGACGACACCGACCTTGCCGTAGTTTTTGACGATCTTCTCGAGTTCAATCCGCGCCATTCGACATCTCCGCGATCTCCGCCATGCGGCGTTCGAGCTCGGCTTGCGCGGCTTTCTCGCGCGCGGCGTGGGCGGCGGCGCGGGATTCGAAACCGGCCAGCGCCGTGCGATAATCGGCGATCGCCGCATCCATTGCGGCAGGAGCGGGGCCGCCGAAGCGGTCGCGGACGGCGACGAAATTCTCCGGCGAGACCGTACGCTGGAATTCGTCCTTGCCCGCGCGCGGGGCACGGCCGGTGTGTTCGCGGAACGCGGCGGCGAAGACCTCGTAACCGTCGCGCTTAAGGTCGCCCGCCCGCGCGACCACGGCGCGCGATACGTCGGCCGCGATCTCGTGGCCCTGGCGGAACGAGAGATTCTCGGTCCGCACGAGCCAGTCGGCGAGTTCGGTGATCGTGGCACAGGAGCGGTTCAGGATATCGGCGACGCGCTCGGGATCGATCCGGCCCGCACCGATGGTCGCCGTCAGCAGTTCGAGGACGCGGTGGGCCACTTCGAACGCCTGGTAGCCCATCTCGTGGGTTTCGGCTTCGCTGTCGGTCATATCGGTGAACGGCGTGTTGTGCATCACGTCGACGACCGCGCGCGCGCGGCCCACGGCTTGACCGGAAAGATGGCGCAGATGTTCGAACGGCACCGGATTGCGCTTCTGCGGCATGATCGACGAGATCTGCACGAAGGCGTTGGGCAGATAGAGCTGCCCGACTTCGAAGCTCGACCAGAATTGGAAATCCTGAACGGGGCGGCCGAGATGCAGGAACATCAGCCCCAGCGCGCTATAGACCGACGTCAGGTAATCCGTCGCGGCGATGCAGGAATAGGAATTGCGCAAGGGGGCGGCGAAGCCGAGCAGGGCGGCGACGCGGTGCCGGTCGATCGGGAACCCCGACGTGGTGATCGCGGCGGCCCCTAGCGGGCATAGATCGACGATTCCGCGCGCGGCTTCCAGGCGTTCCATGTCGCGGATCAGCACTTCGATGATCGCAGACAGGTAATGCCCGTGCGTCGTGGGCTGGGCCGGCTGGCCATGCGTATAGGCGACGATGACGACGGCGCGATCGCGATGCGCCGCCTCGATCAGCGTGGCGAGCAACGAACGCGACGCGGCGAGCAGCGCATCGATGCGCGGTTTCAGCGCGAGTTTCAGGAAGGTGTGGTCGATATCGTTGCGCGAACGCGCGGTGTGCAAGCGCCCGCCGATATCGGCCCCTGCGCGCGCTTTGAGTTCGCGCTCCATATAGAAAAAGTAGTCTTCGACGTCGCCGCCGTAGTTGAGGCGCGCAGGCTCGATCTCGCGCGCCATCG
>VFQU01000175.1_pt1 | contig 71635 bp, 65 predicted proteins | sample 3512311 | NCBI WGS metagenome assembly VFQU01 (sample SAMN10412377, study PRJNA504923) | tailings metagenome | isolation source: Relicate 3 Philex TSF3 active mining site | place: Philippines: Tuba, Benguet | collected 2017-08-29 | reverse complement strand
TTGCACCTACGGCGGTTTTCAAGACCGCTGCCTTAAACCACTCGGCCACCTGTCCGTATTGGGCGCGCTCTAGCGGCTGTTCCTGCGGCTGTCATCACACTTCACGCATTGGCGCGCGAGGCAATCTGTGACACAGTTGAAGCTATGAGGATGCGTGGTGTTGTTGCGGCGCTGGTCACGGTTGCTCTGGGGCTTGGCGCTGCCCCCTTGGCGGGCCCCGCGCCTGCGAGCGCACAGATGTTTGAGGGCGGCTCGTTCGAAGCCTATCTCGACACGCTGCGCGCCCGCGCCCGCGCCGAAGGCGTCAGCGCGGCAACCATTGCGCGGATGACCGCAGGGATCACGCCCAACGAACGCGTCATTCAGCTTGATCGCAACCAGCCCGGCAGCGCCACAACCAGCGGCTATCCGCGTCTTGCGCCCTATATCGCCACCCATGTGAACGGCGAGCGGATCAATACAGGCCGCCGGGTCTATGCCGACCATCGCGGCGAGCTTGCGCGGATCGAGCAGGCCTATGGTGTGCCCGGATCGGTCATCATCGCGATCTTCGGACACGAGACCAGTTATGGCCGGGTCAAGGGCGATTTCGATCTTGCGCGCAGTCTTGCAACGCTTGCGTGGGAAGGCCGCAGGCGGGACCTGTTTGACAATGAATTCATCGCCCTCTTGAAAATAGCTGACAAGGGGTTTGAGCGCTGGCAACTGGTGGGAAGCTATGCTGGCGCCTTTGGCAATCCGCAATTCCTGCCCAGCGTTTACCTGCGTCTGGCGAGTGATGGCGATGGGGACGGGCGGGCGGATATCTTCACCAACCGGGCGGACACCTTTGCCTCCATCGCCAATTATTTCCGCGATGCCGGATGGCGCCCGGGTGAGCCTTGGGGCGTGCGCGCGGCGGTGCCTGCGGGCTTCAACCCCGATCTCTACCGCCACCGCATGGCGGCACCCGTCTGCCCGCGCGTGCATGAGCGTCACAGCCAGTGGAAGACTGTCCGCGAATGGCGCAGCCTTGGTGTCGAGCCGCTGCGGATGCTTGCTGATGATACGCTGGCAACGATCTTCCAGCCTGATGGCCCCGGCACGCCGACCTGGCTGCTCACCGGCAATTACCGGGTGATCCTCGAATATAACTGCTCGAATTACTATGCGATGAGTGTGGGTCTGCTGGCTGACGAAATCGTGAACTAGTGCGGCCGCGCGCCTCGCCATTTGGCGTTCCTGGCCCTAAGGATGCGGGCGTGATGACCGGGCTGGCTTCTTCCATGTTGCGCGCAGCGCTTGCCATAGTGCTGGCGGTGTGCCTTTCCCTTCCCGCCGCCGCACAGCGCCTCGTGGCTGCGCTGGTGCCCGCCGTTCCGCCTGCGGAAAGCGCGCCAGTCGCGATGCTGGTGGATGCGACCAGCGGACAAGTGCTGCACGCGCGCAATCCCGACCGGCGCTTCGTGCCCGCATCGGTCACGAAAGTGATGACACTCTATCTTGCCTTCGACCTGATCGAACAGGGGCGGCTTGATCCCGAACAGGTGATGGTGATGAGCCCCGCGATTGCGCGCGAGTGGCGGCGCAAGGGTTCGAACATGTATCTCAACCTTGGCGACCGGGTGAGGGTGGCGGATCTGTTGATGGGCATTGCCAATGTCTCGGCCAATGATGGCTCGGCGGTGCTGGCCGAAGGCTTTGCCGGATCGCTTCCGGCATGGACGGCTGCGATGAACGCAAAGGCGGCCGAACTGGGGCTGACAGGCAGCTATTTCTCCAGTCCCAATGGCTGGCCCGACGAGGGGCGCACTTTCACCACGGCGCGCGATCTGGTGGTGCTTGGCCGTGCCATGATTGCGCGCCACCCGCAGCGGTTCCGGCAGTATATCGGCCACCCGGGCTTCATCTATAATGGCATTGCCCAGATCAATCATGATCCTCTGACCGGGCGCTATCCCGGCGCGGACGGGATCAAGACGGGCTTCACCAACGAGGCTGGCTTCAACTACCTCGGCACGGCAAGGCGCGGCGATCAGCGGCTGATGATGGTGCTGGCGGGTGTTCCGAACGGACGGCTGCGGGCTGAGCTGGCGCGCGGTTACATGGAATGGGGTTTCACCGCCTTCAAGCGGCGCGCGCTGTTTGCTAACGGCGCGATTATCGGTGAGGCGCGGGTGCAGAACGGCACTGCGCGCCGGGTTGCATTGGTGGCGGCAGGGCCGGTGGCGGTCAATCTGCCACAGGGACACGCCGCGCCGCTGATTGCAAGCATCGACTATGACGGGCCGCTCAAGGCGCCGCTCGAAGCGGGGCAGGAGGTGGCTGTGCTCACCATCACATCGCCCGGAATGGAACCAGCGCGCATCCCGCTCATGACGCGCGAGCCGGTGGCGGTGGCGGGCCCGTTTGATCGCGTGATCAATGGCCTTGCGGGCTGGCTGCCGTGGTAATGCGCGGCAGGTTTATCGCCTTTGAAGGCGGTGAAGGGGCAGGCAAGTCTACCCAGGCGCGGCTGCTGGCCGATGCCTTGCGCGAACGCGGTCTTAGCGTGGTGGTCACGCGTGAGCCCGGCGGCACAGCGGGGGCAGAGGCGATACGTGCCCTGCTGCTCAACCCGCCGGGCGCGCAAGAGAGTGGGGGCTGGGGCGCGGAGGCTGAAGCCCTGCTGTTTGCCGCTGCCCGCGCCGATCATGTCGCACAGCTGATCCGCCCGGCGCTGGCACGGGGCGAATGGGTGGTGTGTGATCGCTTCGTCGATTCAAGCCGCGCCTATCAGGGCGGAGCGGGCGGGCTGGGGGATTCGGCGATTCTGGCGCTCCACGATTTGGGCAGCGGCGGCCTGAGGCCTGATCTCGTGATCCTGCTGGAGGCGGACGAAACCGTGCTCGCCGAGCGCCTGCGTGCGCGCGATGGCGATGCCAGCGATGCCATCAGCGGACGCGGTCTCGTTTATCACCGCGCGGTTGCCGCGCGCTTCCGCGCGCTCGCTAAGGTCGATCCGCAAGGCTTTGCCATCATCGATGGCGGCGGCGCGCCGCAGGACGTCCATGCGCGGGTATTGGCAGCGCTTGGGCCTATGCTTGAAGGCCCGGCTGCATGACGATCCGCTGGCCCAATCACAGCGCTGCCTGGAGCGCGTGGCGCGATGCTCTCAGCGGCGAGCGGATGCATCATGGCTGGTTGCTGGCGGGCAAGGCGGGGCTCGGCAAACTCGACTTCGCGCTTGCTGCCGCGCGCGAGCTGGTGGCCGAACCCGGCGTGCCCCAGCCTGTGGGCGAGCATCCTGACATCATCGTTCTTACCTACGGACCAAAGGATGATAAGGCCGAGAAAGCCGCCGCTGATGGCAAACCCTTCGAACGCGCGCGCAGCATCCGCATCCGGCAGATCCGGACGATGCAGAGGCGCCTCGTCACCCGGCCAACTCTTGGTTCACGCCGGGCGATCATCATTCATCCGGCCGATGATCTTGAAGTCGCAGCCGCCAACGCGCTCCTGAAAAGTCTTGAGGAGCCGCCGCAGGGCACCTTCTTCCTGCTGGCGGTCAATCGTCCCGCGCGCCTGCTGCCGACGATTCGCTCGCGTTGTCGGATGCTGCGCTTTCCGGTGCTTTCAGAGAGCGAGTTGGCGGCGATGCTGGCCGCTGAGGGCCTGCCCGCCGATGCCGCGATGCTTGCCGCTGCCGAAGGCTCGTTTGGGGCGGCGCTGCGCTATGCCGGGGAGAACCTTGCGCCAGTGGCCGGGGTGATCGAGGCGCTGCTGACGCGCGGCGATCCTGGCTTTGCGCTGCGCGGTGAGCTGGCTGGGTTGATTGGCCAGCGTGCCGATCGCGAGCGGGTGCAGGCGGTGCTCGAACTTGCCCAGTCGCTGGTTGCCCGCCGCGCGCGTGAGACCGACGATCCTGCGCGCCGTATCGCGCTGATCGAAGCCCACGCTGCTCTTGTCCAGCTTGCCGCGCAAGCACCGACCTACAATTTCGATCCCGCCATGCTCCCCTACGAGATCGGCAGCTTGCTTGTCAGCGCCGCCCCCGCTAGCGAAGCGGCCCATGGCTGACTGCAACACCACCCCATTCTATATCACCACCGCCATCAGCTACCCCAATGGCAGGCCGCATATCGGCCATGCTTACGAGGCAATTGCCGCCGATGTCATCGCCCGCTTCCAGCGCCAACTGGGCCGCCCGGTGCGGTTCCAGACCGGCACTGACGAACATGGGCTGAAGATGGCCCGCAAGGCCGCCGAACAGGGCCGAACGCCGCGTGATCTGGCTGACGAAATGTCAGGCTATTTCCGTGTGATGTGTGATGCTTTGAACATCTCTTATGATCGCTTTATCCGCACGTCCGAGCCCGATCACCACCGCGCCAGCCAAGCGATCTGGGAACGGATGGCGGCCAAGGGCGATCTTTACCTCGATCGCTACGAAGGCTGGTATTCGGTGCGCGATGAGGCGTTTTACGACGAGAGCGAGCTGGTCGGGGGCGAGGGGGGAGAAAAGCTCTCGCCGCAGGGCACCCCGGTGGAATGGACAGTCGAGGAAAGCTGGTTCTTCCGTTTGAGCAAGTATCAGGAACCTCTGCTAGAGCTTCTGAAAAGGCCCGCCTTTCTCGAACCCACCAGTCGCCGCAACGAGATGATCGCCTTTGTCGAACAGGGCCTGCGCGATCTTTCGGTCAGCCGCACCAGCTTCGATTGGGGTGTGAAGGTTCCGGCTTGCGACAATCATGTGATGTATGTTTGGGTCGATGCGCTGACCAATTATCTCACCGGGCTCGGCTATCCCGATGACACGCCGCTGATGCGCGAATTCTGGCCGGCGAGCCTGCACCTCATCGGCAAGGATATCGTGCGCTTCCACACGATCTACTGGCCGGCCTTCCTGATGAGCGCTGATCTGCCGCTGCCGCACAAGGTGTTTGGCCACGGCTTTCTGCTCAATCGCGGGCAGAAGGAATCGAAGTCGCTCGGCAATGTCACCGATCCGCTGGCCTTGGCCGAGACCTTCGGGGTCGATGCGCTGCGCTATTTCCTGATGCGCGAAGTCGTCTTCGGACAAGATGGCAGCTATTCGCCCGAAGCGATTGTTTTGCGGGCGAATGCCGAGCTGGCAAATAGCTTCGGCAATCTGGCGCAGCGAACGCTTTCGATGATTGCCAAGAACATGGATGGGCGACTTGAGGAGTTCGATCCGGGCGAGGCTGACGCCGCGTTGCTGGCGCTGGTGCGCAAGGCTTGCGCCGAAGAATTGCCGCAGGACTTCGCGCGATTGTCCTTCTCGACAGGAATTGAGGCGTGGCTGCGCGCAGTTTATGCCTGCAACCAGTATGTCGATGAACAAGCTCCCTGGGCGCTCAGGAAGACTGATGCGGTGCGGATGAAGGCCGTGCTCCAGACTTTGTTCATAGCTCTGCGTGACCTTGCGATCGCGATCCAGCCCGTGGTGCCGGGTAAGGCTGCCGCGCTGCTCGATCAGCTCGGTATTACTGAAAACGCGCGCGATTTTTCCGCGCTGGCGGAAGATGGGTGGTTTGCGGCGCTTATCGCCAGCGGCTTCACTGTTGCCCCTCCGACCCCGCTGTTCCCCCGGCTCGAACTGCCCGCTGAGGCCGAGAGCGCGTGATGCTGGTCGATAGCCACTGCCATCTCGAATACAAGGGCCTCGTCGATGAACAGGCGGTGGTCATCGCGCGTGCGCGGGCTGCGGGGGTGGGGGCGTTCCTCAATATCTCGACCCGCAAAAGCGAATGGGATCAGGTGGTTGCCACCGCTGCGCGCGAGCCTGACATCTTCGCCAGCGTCGGCATCCACCCGCATGAAGCCGATACCCACGCTGATCTTGGCCGCGCTGCCTTGCTGGCGGCAACCGCCCATCCCAAGGTCATCGCCATCGGCGAGACAGGGCTCGACTACTATTACGACAAGTCCGATAGAGACATTCAGAAGTCTCTGTTTCGCTTGCATATTGATGTGGCGCGCGAGACCGGTCTGCCGCTCATCATCCATACCCGCGATGCCGAAGACGATACCCATGCGATCCTTGCCGCGGAAATGGAGAAGGGGGCCTTCCCGGCGTTGATCCACTGCTTTACCGCGTCGCAGGACTTTGCCGAAAAAGTGCTGGCGCTGGGGCTGACGATTTCGCTTTCGGGGATCGTAACCTTCAAGAATGCCAAGGATTTGCAAGCAGTGGCCAAGATTATCCCGGATGATCGCCTGCTGGTGGAAACCGATAGCCCGTTCCTTGCGCCGGTGCCCAATCGCGGCAAGGTGTGCGAGCCGGCCTTTGTCGCTGATACGGCGCGGTTTGTGGCCGAATTGCGCGGCATAAAGGCCGAGGCTCTGGCTGCACAGACCACCACCAATTTCCGGCGGCTGTTCGCAAAGGCCAAGCTGTGAAGCTTATCATGCTCGGGTCAGGCACCTCGACCGGGGTGCCTCGGGTCGGCGGGCCGGATGGCATGGGCGATTGGGGCGACTGCGATCCGGATGAGCCGAGGAACCGCCGCACGCGCGTGTCGATCATCGTCGAGAGCAATGCCGGCGCGCGGCTTTTGATCGATACTTCAAGCGATTGTCGGGCACAATTGCTGGCCAATCGCATCCCCTCGATCGATGCCGTCTTCTGGACGCATGATCATGCCGATCACTGCCATGGGATCGATGATCTGCGCGTGATGCGCTATGGCCGGGCCGGGCCGATCCCCGGTTTTGCCTCAGCGGAAACTGTCCGGCGGCTGCGCCAGCGCTTTGGCTATGTCTTTTCCGGGCAGGATGGCTATCCCACGATCTGCACGATTGACACGCTGGATCGGCTGCGGATGATTGCGGGCTTTGGGGTCGAATGGTGCCAGATGGCGCATGGCAGCGGCGAGACGACGGCCTATCGCTTCGAAGCCGATGGCAAAAGTATTGGCTATGCCACCGATTTCAGTGCTATTTCTGATGAAATGATTGAGCTTTTCTACGGCATCGACATTCTTGTAAGCGATTGCCTGCGCCGCGAACCACATCCGACGCACGCGCATCTGGCCATGGCGATTGCGCTTGGAGAGCGCTGCAAGGCTGGCCGTGTGGTGCTGAGCCATCTCGACAAGAGCATGGATTACCGTGCGTTGTGCGCTGAAGTTCCTGCGTTTGTGACGGTCGGCTATGATGGGCTGGAGCTTGTCGCATGAGCGAATGGTCGCAAGGTCAGATTATCTCGCTGGTGACACTGGCTGGTTGGTTGATCCTCGTCGTTGGCGGCTTGGCATCCTACCGGCTTGGGGCGGGGCAATTGGTCAAGATGGCGTTCGTGTGGGCTGCGATATTCTTCGGGGGATTTCTCATCGCTGACGCGCTCTGGCGCCAATGATTTAACATAATGTTTATTATCAATCTTGGATCAAGGTGCTTTAGCCATGGCCGATCCCACCACTCCTGCCCCGATCGATCGCCTGCTGGAGATCATGGCGCGGTTGCGCGATCCGGTTGCGGGATGCGAATGGGACCGCGCCCAGAATTTTGCCAGTATCGCGCCCTATACCATTGAAGAGGCGTATGAAGTCGCCGATGCCATTGCCCGGACCGACATGGCGGATCTGCGCGATGAGCTTGGCGATCTGCTGCTACAGGTGGTGTTCCATGCCCGCATGGCTGAAGAAGCCAAGCTTTTTGATTTCAATGATGTAGCGGACGCGATCAGCGCCAAGATGGAGGCGCGCCATCCGCATATCTTTGCCGCGCAGCCTGGCACCATGGACGAAGCGCGGTGGGAAGACCTCAAGGAAAAAGAGCGCCAAAACAAGGGTATCGTAAGTGCACTTGACGGGGTTGCGCTGGCGCTCCCGGCCTTGCTGCGGGCGGAAAAGCTCCAGAAGCGCGCCGCTCGCTCCGTCTTCGACTGTCCTGTTCCGTCTGGCTCCGAGGCCAAGATTATCGAGGAATTGGAGGAGTTTAAGACTGCGCCTGCCGAACACAAGCTCGAAGAAGCCGGCGATCTCATCTTCGCGCTCGTCAATTTCCTGCGCGCCCACCAGATCTCGGCCGAACAAGCCTTGCGCGCCGCCAATGCCAAATTCGAGCGCCGTTTCAAACACATGGAAGCTCTCGCCGCAGGAAATTTCTCCGCGCTGACGCTCGATGAACAGGAAGCCTTGTGGCGCGAAGTCAAGAATGCCGAAAAGCCCCGCTAATCGCCGCTAATCTCCGCTAATCACCTACAGAGCAGCGAATTGCCCTAGCTCCTTGGGATTAAGCCGCACCGTCAGCTGGCGCTGCGGGCCGCCCTCGCCATCGGCCACATCGCTTTGCGAAACCACCTCGCCATGCGCATGAAGCCACGCCATGCGCCGCCCGTCGCTCAGCGGCACAGTCACCGTGATTTCCTGCGCGCCGCCTGTGAGCATTTCGGCAAGCCGGGCTTCAAGTGCCGCCACCCCTTCGCCGCTGGCAGCCGACAACATCACCGCCCCCTGCCCCGCCGCGGCCTCGGCCAGTTCGGCGCGAACGTCCTCCGCCAACAGATCGCACTTGTTCCACACTTCAAGCATCGGAACCGCGCTCTCGCCCGTCTCGCGATCGATCACGCCGAGATCGGCGAGCACTTCCATCACCTGCTTTTTTTGTGCCCCATGCGAAGGGTTCGCCATATCGCGCACATGGCAGATGATGTCAGCGCCCGTCACTTCCTCCAAAGTCGCGCGGAAGGCGGCGACGAGTTGCGTCGGCAGATCGGAAATGAAACCCACAGTGTCGGACAGGATCGCTTTTTCGACACCGGGCAGGCGGACCGCGCGCATGGTGGGATCAAGTGTTGCAAACAGCAGGTCTTCGGCCATGACATCCGCGCCGGTCAGGCGGTTGAACAAGGTCGATTTGCCCGCGTTGGTATAGCCCACCAGCGCCACTACCGGCCAGGGCGCACGCCCGCGCCTTTCGCGGTGGAGCGCGCGGGTTTTGCGCACCTGTTCAAGTTCGCGCCGCAGCCGCCCCATGCGCTGACGGATCATCCGCCGGTCAGCCTCGATCTGGGTTTCGCCCGGCCCGCCGAGAAAGCCGAAGCCGCCGCGCTGGCGTTCAAGGTGGGTCCAACTGCGCACCAGCCGGCTCTGCTGGTAATCGAGGTGTGCGAGTTCCACCTGCAAGCGGCCTTCCGCCGTCGCTGCGCGTTCGCCGAAGATTTCCAGAATGAGCCCGGTGCGATCAATCACCTTGCGCTCAAGCCGGGTCTCGAGATTGCGTTGCTGGATCGGCGTCAATGCCCCATCGACCACGACCAGCTCGGCTGCATGCTGTTCGCACCACACCGCGATATTTTCGACCTGCCCTGAGCCGAACAGCGTGTTCGGCTGCATCTGCCGCACAGGGAGGATCGCAGAATGGGCAATCACCACCCCGATCGCAAGCGCCAGCCCGCAAGCTTCAGCGAGCCGTTCCCCTGCATCAATATCATAGCGCAACGCCTTGATATCAGGGCATAAGACCAGCGCCCGCGCACCGCGGGTCACTTCATCAAGCAGGGTTTCATCAAAGCTCAGTCTTCGGCCTCGTCGTCAAAACCCTCGCCATCCTCGCCTTCGGCCGTAAGGTCTACCGGATGGGCGGGCTGGATGGTCGAAACCGCGTGCTTATAGGCCAGTTGCACCGCCCCGTCACGTTCGAGCATCATGCAGAACAGATCAAAGGCGGCGATCCGCCCTTGCAGCATGACCCCGTTCACCAGAAACATGGTCACCTGCACATGGGCCTCGGCAACCCGGCTGAGGAAGATGTCCTGAAGTAGCTTGGCGTTCTTGCTGCCGCGCTGCTGAAACTGATCGGGGTTCAGCGACTGGCTCGGCATGATGGTGCTGATGGCATGCTTATAGACGAGCTGCGATTGGCCATCGCGCCGCAGCAGGATCGAGAAATTGTCAAACCAGGTGACGATCCCCTGCAATTTCACGCCCTTTACCAGGAACATCGTCACCGGAACCTTGTGCTTGCGCAGCAGGTTGAGGAAGGCATCCTGCAAGCTTGCCTGCTTGCCGCCCGCCGCGCCGCCAGAGCCGCCGACCTTGGGCGCAGCCGGTTTGGCCGAGGTCGCTTCGGATGCGGGAGGACGGGGGCGCGGGGAGAGAGTTCGCCCGGTGGACATGTTCAATGCTCCTATTTTTGGCCGGGCCGCACCATAGGCACCGCCTGGCAGATCGGCGAGGCCGTTCACTCGAACGCTCGCAGGCCCGCACGATGGCCTGTCCGCACCAAAGACGCAATGATTCAATCAAGCAGCCGTTCCGCGCCCGGCGTTTTGGGGTGGCTAATCCTCCACGTCGCCGCTGCGCCGATCAACCATTCCGAGCAGCTTCAGCTTGCGGTGGAGCGCCGAGCGTTCCATCCCGATGAAGGCGGCGGTCTTGGAGATATTGCCCGAAAACCGCCGGATCTGCACCGCCAGATATTCGCGCTCAAAGCTCTCGCGCGCTTCGCGCAGCGGCACGCCCATCATCGCGAGGATCGTCTCGCCGCTGGCGTTTGCTTGGCGGCCGGTGATTTCCGGCGGCAGCATGTCGCGTTCCACCTGTGTCAACCGCTCGCGCGGGGTCATGATGACAGTGCGTTCGACCACATTGCGCAATTGGCGGACATTGCCCGGCCAGTCGTAGGCTTGCAGCGCTGCCATGGCATCGGGCAGCACTTCGGGCGGAGCAAGACCCTGATCATTGGCGTAGCGCGTGAAGAAATGTTCCGCGAGCGTCGGGATATCCTCGCGCCGCTGGGCGAGCGGCGGGATCGCGACCGGCACCACATTGAGGCGGTAGAACAGATCTTCGCGGAAGCGCTTTTCCTCCATTTCCTGTGTAAGATCGCGGGTGGTGGAGGACACCACACGCACATCGACGCCGATCTGGCGGGTGCCGCCGACGCGCACAAAGCTCTGATCGGTGAGCACGCGCAGGATGCGCGCCTGTGTGGAGAGCGGCATGTCGGCGATTTCATCAAGATAAAGCGTGCCGCCATCGGCGAGTTCGAGAAGGCCCGGACGCACCTGTTTGCCGCCTGCTTCCTCGCCGAACAATTCCTGCTCGAAGCGTTCGGGCGTGATACGCGCCGAATTGACCAGCACGAAAGCATTGTCCGACCGCCCGCTCCAGGCGTGCAGCAGACGCGCGGCAACTTCCTTGCCCGCACCCGGAGGCCCCGAAATCAGCACCCGGCTCCCGGTATTGGCGACGCGTTTGAGGGTCGCGCGCACCGCGTTGATGGCAGGCGAATTGCCGGTGAATTCGCCGCCCGCCCAGCTTCCTTCGCGCAGGCGCGAGTTTTCGCGGCGCAGGCGTTCTGTCTCGGTTGCGCGTTCCACCAGCAACAGCAGGCGTTCGGCCGAAAACGGCTTTTCGATGAAGTCCATCGCGCCCCGGCTGACGGCGGAAACCGCTGTGTCGATATTGCCGTGGCCGGAAAATATGATGACAGGAAGATCAGGCTCGCGCGCCTTGATCGCATCGAGCAGTTCCAGCCCATCCATCTTGCTGCCGTGAAGCCACACATCAAGCAGCACCAGCGAAGGCCGCCGTTCGTCGATGGCGGCAAGCGCAGCGGTGCTGTCGGCAGCCGTGCGGCAGGAATAGCCCTCATCGCCGAGCACGCCCGCAACCAGATCACGAATGTCGCGTTCATCATCAACAATCAGGATTTCAAGCGCCATCAGGAAGTGCCTCTAAAGGATGGTTCGGTAAAGCCGAGCGAAACGGAAAAAAGGGCGCGTCATGCCGCACCGCCTGCCGCCAGCGGCGGGGTGCGGGCAAAGCGCAAGGTCACCAGCGTGCCCCCGCTTGCGCTGCTGGCAAAGCTGATCTGGCCGCCGTGTTCGTCGATAATTTTGTTGACGATGGCAAGGCCGAGCCCGGTGCCTTTCTCGCGGGTGGTGACATAGGGTTCGATAATGCGTTCACGATCAGCCGGAAGGCCGATGCCGTTGTCTTCGATGGTGACGGCGATCGTCTCGCCCATGTCCTTCATGGTGACAGCAATCTTGCCGGCATAGGCCCCCCCGCGCGCTTCGGCGGCGCGCGCCTCGGTCGCTTCGACCGCATTCTTGAGGACATTCGTCATGGCCTGCCCGAATTGGTGGCGGTCGCACAGGATCTCGCGCTCGGTGATGGCGTCGGTCGTGATGCTGAAAGTGATACCTGCGTGGGCGACTTCCTGAAGGAACACCGCCTGGCGCACCAGATCGACGGCATCCTCGCGCCGGAACACGGGCTTGGGCAGGCGCGCGAAGGAGGAGAATTCATCGACCATCTTGCGCAAGTCATCGACCTGGCGGCGGATGGTGTCGGTCAGCTCGTCAAACAGCGCGCGATCATCCTCGCCCACCTGCTTGCCATAGCGGCGTTTCAGGCGTTCGGTCGCCAGCTGGATGGGGGTGAGCGGGTTCTTGATCTCATGCGCGATGCGGCGTGCGACATCCGACCAGGCGGCCTGGCGCTGATCGAGGATCTGGCGGGTGATGTCTTCAAAGGTGATCACATAACCGCGGCTGCCGGGCGCGACGCGCACCGCAAGGGTGAGCAATTCGCTGCCTTTGGCATGAGTGATCACCGCCCTTCCCTTGCCCTCGCGCGCCATCTGGCTGAGTTCGGGCGAAAGCTCTTCCAGCGCGCGGCCGATCATCGCCCCGCCCCCCTCAGGCGCCTCGGGCGCGAGCAGGTTCTGGGCAAAGCCGTTGATCAGCGTGACGCGCCCTTCATCATCGAGCGAGATCACGCCTGCTGTCACCGATTCGAGCACCGCTTCGGTAAAGGCACGGCGATCATCAATCTGGCGGTTGGCACTGACGAGCGCTTGGGTCTGCTTTTCGAGCTGCGCAGTCATGCGGTTGAAGGCGCGGTTGAGCAGCCCGATCTCGTCCGGACCGGTGCGCCCGTCCACGCGCAGCGCAAAATTGCCCTGCCCCACCTCGCGCGCCGCGCCCACCAGATTGGTAAGCGGTTCGACCTGCCGATCCGCAAAGCGCAGCGCAAACCAGATCGCAAGGCCCACCAGCAGCAGGCTCACCGTCACCAGCGCGACGTTGAAGCGCAATTGCAGCATCCGCGCGCTGCCAGTCAGGCGATCATAGGCCGTGACGATCGACTGTGCCCGGGTCCATGAATTGAACATCGATTCCTCGGTCGTGCGCGCATTATAGAGGAAGATGCCGGTGGTCGGATCGATGGCGGTCAGCGCCTCGATCCGTTCGGGATTGCCCGAGACCACAACGAATTCGCCCGCATCCAGCCGCGGCAGTGCGGCCTTGGTGAATTCGAGCGGGTTGTTGTCTTCTGTCAGATTGAGGATGGCCGCGGTGCGCAAGCTGCCATCGCCCATCCGCTGGAGGATTGCGCTTTCCGAAATCTTGCGGCCCTGCGCCTGTAGCGCGTAAAAATCGGGAAAATCGCGGTCGGTAATGTCCGAGCGTTCAAGCACATAGCGCATGTCGCTCGCCATGGTGAGCGTTTCCTGCTGCACATCGCGCTGGTTGGCATCGTAGTAATTCTGCGCGAGCGCGTTGGCGTTTTCCATCAGGCCGCGCGAATCGTCGGAAAACCAGAAATCAACGCCGAACTGGAACAGGAAAGCAGCAAAGCCGGCCACCAGCAGCGTCGGCACAGCAGCCACCATCGAAAAAAACGCCACCAGCCGCACATGCAGCCGCGCAGTGCTGCCCGCCGCGCGGCGCAGCGCCAGCCGCCGCCCCCACAAGACCAGCAGCGTCATCGCGGGCACCAGCGTTGCCATCAGCAGCAGCGAGACCTGCGTGGTCGGCAGAAGGTTGGGCTCGCCGGGCTTTTCGGCATAGGCCAGATAGGTCGCGCTGATCGCCATCACCAGCGCCAGCCCCGCCACCACTTCAAGCCAGCCGAAGATATTGGCGCGCCGCGCGCTCAGCATGAAACGGCGCCACCAGCGCGGCGGCCGGTTCAAGGCAAGCGGAGGGGATTGACGCAGCGGACCAGCCATCGTTGCATCGTTACAACACTGGTGTGGCATTGGCGCAAGGCCTAATTGCGAGGGCCTGCGGTTTCAATCACTTGAGGCGGTTGCCGGGGCCGCTTTCCAGTTCAAGCTCGCTGATGCGTTTGCGCAAGGTGTTGCGATTGATGCCCAGCAATTCGGCGGCGCGCAGCTGGTTGCCGCCGGTGCGCGCAAGCGCATGTTCGATCAGCGGGCGTTCAAAGGTTGCGAGCGCGCGGCGGTAGATGGTGCCGGGCGCAGGGCTTTCCTCGGCCAGCCAGGCGGTGACAGCAGCCGCGATCCCGCAATCGGGCACCGGGCCGGCGGCGGGCGGCGGGGGAGCTTCCTCTCCGAGAATATCGGCCACTGTCGCGCCGTCGATCATCTCCTCGCGCGCCATCAGCGCCAGGCGATAGACGACATTGCGCAGCTCACGCACATTCCCGCGCCATTGCCGCAGCTCAAGCCGCTTTAGCGCTTCGCCCGACAATTGGCGGCGCGGCAAGCCATCCTCGGCAGCCAGGATCAGGAAATGCTGGGCCAGCGCCTCGATATCCTCACGCCGCTCGCGCAAGGGGGGCAGTGCGATGGGCACGACATTGAGGCGGTAGAACAAATCCTCGCGGAAGGTGCCTGCCGCAATCATCGGCGCCAGCGCGCGGTTGGTTGCAGCGATAATCCGCACATTGACGCTGATTTCCTGCCGACCACCCACGCGCCGGATGCGGCCCGATTGCAGCGCGCGCAGCAGGCGGGTTTGCGCATCGGCGGGCATGTCGCCGATCTCGTCGAGGAACAGCGTGCCGCCGTGGGCCTGTTCGAACTTGCCGATGGCCTGCGCGACCGCGCCGGTAAAGGCGCCCTTTTCATGGCCGAACAGCTCGCTTTCGATAAGATCGGATGGAATGGCAGCGGCGTTGACAGCAACAAACGGCCCGGTGCGGCGGTTGCCGAGCTGGTGAATGGCCTCGGCGACCAGCTCCTTGCCGGTGCCGCTTTCGCCAGTGATCAGCACTGTCAGATCATTGCGCAGCACGCGCGTGATCATCCGGTAAACGCTCTGCATCGCCGGGCTGCGTCCGACCAGCGGCATCCGCTCAGCGTCGGCTGCGACCGCCTGATCTTCGGGCGCGCTGGTGCTGCGCGCGGCTGCGGCCTGTTTGACCGCGTGCACCAACTCATCCAGATCGAAGGGCTTGGGGAAATATTCGAAAGCCTCGCTCTCGCTTGCGCGCACCGCGGTATCGAGGGTGTTTTGCGCCGAGAGCACGATCACAGGCAGATCGCCTGCCTGCGCGCAGGCGGCGGCAAGGCCCTCCAGCCCGTCGCCATCTTCGAGCATCACATCCGTGAGCATCACATCAAACCGGCGCTGCGCCAGCAAGCGATCACGCTCGGCAATGCCGGCGCAGTGGGTGATGGCAAACCCTTCATCCTCAAGCGCTGCGGTGATGACTGTGGCGATGGCGCGGTCATCCTCGACCAGCAGCACTTGCCGTGGTGCGCGCTTGCCCATCAGCTTGCTCTGCGCCGGGGGGCCTGCGCCAGGTGCAGGCGGAAATGGGTGAGGCCGCCTCTCGCATCGCGATCATGGCTCACATTGCCGCGCATGTCGCGCATCAGCTTGCGCACCAGCGCAAGGCCAAGGCCCTGCCCCGATGGCTTGGACGAGACGAACGGCTCGAACACATGATCGCGCAGGGCCGGATCAATGCCCGGGCCATTATCCGAAACCGTGATTTCGATCGGCAGGGCAATCGCCTCACCCATGCGGATCGCGCTGAAATTGAGCCCGCTGACATAGCGCGTATGGACAGTGATTTCGGCACGGCCCGGCCCGGCAAGCGCGGCATCGCGGGCGTTGGAAATGAGGTTGATCAGCACTTGCTCCAGCGCATCGCGGTTGGCCAGCACGGGCGGAAGCGAGGGGTCGAACTCCTCGCGGATCTGGATCGCATCGGCAACGCCCGCCTGCACGGTGGCAATCGCGGAACGGATCGCTTCGTAAGGATTGCATGGCTCAAGCGCCCCGATCCGGGTGCTGCCAAGCGCCTGCATCCGATCGATCAGCCGCGCGATCCGATCAACCTCGTCGGTGATCATGCGGGCGAGCTTGCGGTCTTCGGGCGCGAGCTTGCGTTCGGCAAGCTGCCCCGCCCCGCGAATAGCGGCAAGCGGGTTCTTGATCTCGTGGGCAAGGATGGCAGGCGCGCTCAGCATGGCCTCGCCCGTCTGATCGGGCGCGTTATCCTCATGGCCGAGCGCGGACAAGGTGACCACCTGCCAGCCGGGATGACTGGCGAGCGGCGAGGCGGTGAGATTGACGCGCAATTCGGTCTCGCTCACTGCGAGCGTCAGATCGCGCACCACCAGCGCTGCGTCATTTTCCTCAAGCCGCAGCGCGACGCGCGGATCGCTGATGCCGAGCCGGTCTGCCAGCGGGGTGCCGATCATCCGCTTGGCGCTGATCCCGAGCAGGTTTTCAGCGGCATGATTGGCCTCGGTGATGCGGCCTTCGCCATCCACCAGCAACAGCGCGAAGGCAAGGCCGCTGATCTGGGCGCGCGCGCTTGGTATCTCGTCAAGCTGAAAAGGTGCCAGCACCGCCGCCGCAGCTGCCTCGGGTGCCTTGCTGCGGGCCACGTTCAGGCGGCCTCGCGCAGCAGGAACGGGGCATAGAAACGCTCAATCTCGCCGAGCACCTGATCGGCATCGTCGATGAAATTGGCCATGTTGCGAAACTCGGCCGAGCCGTGCATCCCCTTGGTGTACCAGCCCAGATGCTTGCGCGCCATCTTGGTGCCGGTGTCGCGGCCATAGTGATCGAGCATGCGGTGATAATGCTCCACCAGCACGGCATATTGTTCGTTGATCGCAGGATCGGGCAAAGCCTCGCCGGTGCGCCACCAGTGCATCACCTGCCCGAGCAGCCACGGCTTGCCATAGGCGCCGCGCCCGATCATCACCCCGTCTGCGCCCGATTGTTCGAGCGCGCGTGCGGCGTCCGCAATCCCGCAGATATCGCCATTGACGATAACCGGGATGCTGACCGCTTCCTTGACGCGGCGGATGAAGGCCCAGTCGGCGTGCCCCTTATACATCTGGTTGCGGGTGCGGCCATGGACTGTAATCATTTGCACGCCGATATCCTCGGCGATGCGCGCCAGTTCGGGCGCGTTGAGGCTGGTGTGATCCCACCCCATCCGCATCTTGACGGTGACTGGCACTTTCACGGCTTTCACGGTCGCTTCCATCAGCCGAACCGCGAGCGGCACTTCGCGCATCAACGCCGAGCCTGCGAACTGCCCGACGACCTTCCTCACCGGGCAGCCGAAATTGATGTCGATGATGGCAGCGCCATTGCCTTCCTGGATCTTTGCGGCCTCGGCCATGCTGGCCGGATCGCAGCCGACCAGTTGCATAGAGACCGGTTCTTCGATCCGATCCCACGCGGTCTTCTGGGTGCTGACGCGGGTTTCGCGGATCGCCGCCTCGCTCGCCACCATTTCGGTGACATTGAGGCCCGAACCATAGCGCCGCACCAGCGTGCGAAACGGCATGTCGGTCACTCCCGTCATCGGGGCGAGCGCTACCGGCTCGGCCACCACGACAGGGCCGATCGCAATCGGCTTCAGCGCCGGGGGAGTGGGAAGCAAGGTCATGGCTTGGGAAGCTTTGCCTAAATTATGGGCAGCGCATAGTGGATTGCGCAAAGCCCGTCCAGCGCTTAAGCGCGCCAGCGCTATGGCTGGCGAGCGTCCCCTACCCCCTTTCGCGGCGATTATCGTGGCCGCTGGCAAGGGGCTTCGCGTGGGCGGCGATACGCCCAAGCAGTTTCGCCAATGGCGGGGCAAGCCGGTCCTGCGCCATTCGGCCGAGAGGCTGCATGATGCGGGCGCTTCGCCGCTGATCGTGGTAACATCCGCAGATGGCGAGGCTGCGGCGCGCGCGGCGCTGGCCGGGCTCGATTTCACCTTCGCGCGCGGCGGGGAGACCCGGCAGGAATCCGTGCTGAGCGGGCTTGAAGCGCTCAGCCACGATCCGCCCGAGCGCGTGCTGATCCATGATGCCGCCCGCCCCGATCTGCCCCGCGCCGTGATCGCCCGGCTGCTCGGCGCGCTTGCCGATCACCCCGGCGCGATTCCCGTTCTGCCGGTGGTGGATAGCCTTGCGGTCGATGATGGCGCGGGGCGCATGGCGGGCAAGGCCGCGCGCGAGGCCTTGCGCCGGGTGCAGACCCCGCAGGCGTTCCGCTATCCCGCCATCCTTGCTGCCCACCGCGCATGGGATGGCGCAAAGGATGCGGGCGATGATGCCCAGGTGCTAGGCTCGGTCAGCAGCGGTTCAGTCGCGCTGGTTAAGGGCGATGATCGCCTCAAGAAAATCACCTTTGCTGAGGATTTCGTGGACGACAGCTCCCTACCCCCCTTCCGCATTGGCCAGGGCTATGATGTCCACCGTCTGGAAGCGGGCGAGGAATTGTGGCTGTGCGGGGTGCTGATCCCTCATGACAAGGGTCTTGCAGGCCACTCCGACGCCGATGTCGCGCTGCATGCCATCACCGATGCCGTGCTGGGCGGGATCGGGGCTGGCGACATCGGCACCCATTTCCCGCCGAGCGATCCGCAATGGAGGGGCGCGCGTTCGGCCCGCTTCCTCGAACATGCCGTGGCCCTTGCGCGCGAGGCAGGCTATGCCATCGCCAATTGCGACCTTACCTTGATCTGCGAAGCGCCCAAGATCGGCCCGCACCGCCCTGCCATGCGCGCCGAAGTGGCCCGGATCATGGGCGTGGCTGAGGCTGCGGTGAGCATCAAGGCGACGACGACCGAACGGCTCGGCTTTACCGGGCGCGGCGAAGGGATCGCGGCCCAGGCCGCCGTGCTGCTCCACAAGCTTTGACAACAGGATATTGGCCCGATGACAGTAAAGCGCTCTCTTGCCCCGATCCTTGCTCTTGCCGCGCTGGCGCAGGCGAGCGTTGCACAGGCACAGCAGCAGCCCTGCGTGCCGGCCGCCGATCTGGGCGATTCCATCATCTATGCCCTGCCGATAGCCTATGATGCGGCACGCACATCCTGTGCCACCCGGTTCGCGCGCGATGGCTTTATCACACGCGGGGGCGACAAGTTCATCGCCGGGTTCCGCGCCCGCCAGAATGCGGCCTGGCCGGGCACTTTCCGCGTGCTCAAGACGATGATGGCAGCCGATGCGAAAAACCCGGCCGCAGCAGCAGGCGGGCCCGAGATCGCCGCACTGATCGCCGCCATGCCCGAAGATAGCCTGCGCCCGTTTGTCGACGGAATGATCGGCCAGATGATTGCCGAGGAAATCAAGCCCGATGCTTGCGGCAAGATCGAACGTGCCATGGAACTTCTCAGCCCGCTGCCCGTCGATAATGTCGCAGGCCTGATGGGCTTCGTGCTCGAAATCGCCGACATCAAGGAGCCGAGCATCTGCCCCGCTCAGCCCGCTGCGGCCAAGCGCTGAGAGGATCACGCCATGGCGCTTCACCTTGTCCCCGATGATATCGCCGCTTTGGCCGACCGGGTGGTGCGCGAAAACGCCGCACAGGGCCGCAAGGTCGCTGTGGCGGAAAGCTGCACCGGCGGACTGGTGGCAGGCGCGATCACCGAAATCGCCGGATCATCCGCCGTTCTCGATCGCGGTTTCGTGACCTATTCGAACGAGGCCAAGATGGAGATGCTGGGGGTTGCCAGCGACATCATCGAGACTTTTGGCGCCGTCTCGATTGCCTGCGCGTGGGCTATGGCAAAAGGCGCGCTCGATCGTTCCAAGGCCGATGTGGCCGTCGCCATCAGCGGCGTCGCCGGCCCCGGCGGCGGCACGGCTCTGAAACCCGTCGGCACTGTCGTATTCGCGCGCGTCGTCAGGAACGCCGCCGGGGAGCCGGAAGGCGAACTCAAGCTGTTCGAAGGCGGCGAAGGGCCCGATGGCCGCGCCATCATCCGCCGTCAGGCGACGCTTTGCGCGCTCGAATTGCTGCTGCCGTAAAGCTGGACGGCGCGGGTTTCGAAGGCCTCCACCATCTTGCGGAAAGCCTTGTCGAAATATTGCCCGGCGATCTTTTCGAACAGGCGGTTCTTGAAAGTGAATTCCACCAGAAAGTCGATCTCGCAGGTGGATGCATCCACCGCGCGGAATTTCCACACGTTATCAAGATCAGACAGCGGCCCGTCGACATAATGCACGTCGATTTCCAGCGGGCGAGTTTTCCTGACGCGCGAGGTGAAGCTTTCGCGGATCGCCTTGAAGCCCACCACCATATCGGCGACCATTTCGGTCTCGCTGTTGGATCGCACCCGCGTGGCGATTACCCAGGGCAGGAACTCGCCATAGCGCGCCACATCCGCGACCAGATCGAACATCTGTTCCGCGCTGTAAGGCAGGCGGCGGGTTTCGCGGATGCCGGGCACTAGAGCTGAACCTTGGCTCCACCGCGCGCAAGCTTCTCCTCGCGGGCGGCGCGCATCTTCGCAAAGTCATCGCCTGCGTGGTAGCTGGAACGCGTGAGCGGGCTGGATGCCACCTGAAGAAAACCCTTGGCCCGCGCGATGGCACCATAGGCCTCGAATGCCTTGGGCGTGACGAATTCCTCCACCGTCGCATGCTTGGGCGTGGGCTGGAGATATTGCCCCATGGTAATGAAATCGACTTCGGCTGAACGCATGTCGTCCATCACCTGATGCACTTCGAGGCGCTGTTCGCCCAGCCCGAGCATGATCCCCGATTTGGTGAAGATCAGCGGATTGTGCGCCTTCACTTCCTCAAGCAGGCGCAGCGAGGCGTAATAGCGCGCACCGGGACGGATCGTCGGGTAGAGGCGCGGGACGGTTTCGAGATTGTGATTATACACATCAGGCCCCGCCGCGCAGATCATCTCGACCGCGCGGCGCATCTTGCCGCGAAAATCGGGGGTGAGGATTTCGATAGTGGTGTGCGGCGTGGTGCGGCGCAGCGCCTCGATCACCTTCACAAACTGACTGGCACCGCCATCGGGCAGATCATCGCGGTCAACACTGGTGATGACGATATGTTCAAGCCCCATCTTGGCTGCCGCAATGGCGGTGTGTTCCGGTTCGAGCGGATCGACCGCCTTGGGCATCCCCGTCTTGACGTTGCAGAAGGCGCAGGCCCGCGTGCACACATCGCCCAGGATCATGACGGTCGCGTGCTTCTTGGTCCAGCATTCGCCGATATTGGGGCACGCGGCTTCTTCGCACACAGTGTGGAGATTGAGCTCGCGCATCAGCTTGCGCGTTTCGTTGTAGCCTTCGCTGACCGGCGCGCGCACGCGGATCCAGTCGGGCTTGCGCTGGCGGGCAGGCCGTTCGGGAGGCGTGGCGGGCTGCGGCGTGCTGGCGAGATCGTTCATGGCCACCATTTAGGGGCGCAGATGCGCGCTGGCAACGCCTCGGCCTTACCAAAAAAGGCAAGCGCTCTTGTTAAACAGGCAGGCGCGCAAACAAAAAGCGCCGACCACTGGGGCCGACGCTTTTTTACGGTTCTGTTTGGGATCGCGGGGCTTAGCCGCCGATCTGGACGCCTGCCTGCTTCTGCTTGGCATAGGCGCTCCACAGCATCGCCACCGGCCCGCGTGCGGGTTCGTTAACCTTGGCAAAGGTCGCGATCGCAGCAGCGTAATCGCCCATCCCTATCTGCGCCATGCCGAGGCGTTGCAGCACCTCGCCGTGCGGCGCGCCGGGCATGCCGAGTGCCTTTTCGAAGAACCCGGCGGCCTTTGCATATTCGCCATAGCTGAGGAAGGTGCGCGCTGCATTCATCACCTGCGCGAGTGTTGCACCCGGCTTGTTCGCCGCCGCTTCGGTTGCGGGAAGCTCGGTGCGGTCCGTCACCAGCGTGCGGTTGGCGGCTGCCAGCTGTTCATTCGCCCAGGTATCAGAGCGATTGACCGCGCCGGAGGCAAAGCCCTTGTCGAGCATGTCCTTCACTTCCTTGGGATAACGGGCAGCGCGCGCGATTTCCACGAAAGCGAGGTAATCCTGCCCCCGTTCGAGCGTGCCGACATCGCGCGACAGGCGCAGCAGATCGAGCAGCGCTTCTTCATTGCCGCGATCATCGAGCACGGCCATGTTGCGCACGATGGTGATCGAATCCTTCCAGATAATGGCGCGGGCATCTTCGGCCAGCCACACCTGCAAGAGGTCCATCGTCTGGGGTTTGAGATTATTGTCGAGGCCGGTCTTGATGCCATAACCGAACCAGCCCTGTTCGATCGAGCCGACTTCGGCCTTGCGTGCGGCCATCGCGTTCTTGAGCGCGGCATAGCCTTCATCGAACTTGCCTTCGGTCATGAACAGCTGCGCCAGCTGATATTTCATGATTGCATCGGACAGCTGCGGGTTGGTGAACTTGTTGTCGATCGCGCCTTGCAGATAATAGCGCGCCTGCGCCGAGTTCTTGAGGCGGTAATTGAGCTGGAAAGCGATGTAGTTGAACTGGCCAAGCTGTTCCGCCGGCACCTTGCCGCTGCCCAGCATCATTTCGAGCCCACGCAGTTGCAGCTTGTCGTCCTGCGCCTTCACCGCGACAGTATAGGCCATCTGCCCGGCCTGAAGCTTTTCATCGGGCGAGACGCCAAGCGCGATCAGCTCCTCAAGCTTGGGCGAAAGCGTTGCAAGGTCGGCGCCCGCAGCAATCTGCGGTTCAAGTGCCTGGTAAGCCTGGACGAACTCCTTGGAATAGACCGGCTTTGCGGCAGCCTTGTCGTCCTTCTTTTTTTGGGCATAGGCGGGCGCGGCAAAGCCGAAACTGCCGACCAGCGCCGTCCCGCTGGCAAGCGCCACGGCGAGCGCGAAATGTTTGCCCAAGCGAAGCGAGCGGGCGGCAGTGCGAGGCGAAGTCATGACAAGTTATCTCCCGAAACAAGGCATGGCCGCAGCGCCGCTCAGCAAGCGGCCCGAATGCGATCATGCGAGGGCTGCTATTGAACGGATGGAGGCCATTTTGCAATTCCCCTAGGCCGCGCGGGCTGAACGGGCTTTGAATGATGCCGCGTTTGCGCCCGCCCCCCGCAGCATGCGGCAAATGTGGAAAAATCGCCCCGTGTTCATGGTGTGTTCGCGCTTGCTTGTGGCGCATCGGGCGGTGCGCGCCTACATTGCGATCCACGACCAGAGCGCCCGACATGCGCGCGCCCCACTTCTAGCGAAACGGCCTGAACCTTGAGCGACGACAGCGACATCATCGATTCCCCCGCCCCCAGCCCGATGAGCGGTTTTGAGCGCATCGACATCGTCGATGAAATGAAGTCGAGCTATCTCGACTACGCGATGAGCGTGATCGTTGCCCGCGCGCTGCCGGACGTGCGCGATGGGCTGAAGCCAGTGCATCGCCGGATCCTGTTCGCCAGTCAGGAAGGCGGCTTTGTCGCCGGGCGCCCTTATCGCAAGAGCGCCAAGATCGTCGGCGATGTGATGGGCAATTATCACCCGCATGGCGATGCGGCGATTTATGATGCGCTCGCCCGGATGACCCAGCCCTGGTCGATGCGCGTGCCGCTGATCGACGGGCAAGGCAATTTCGGTAGCATGGACCCCGATCCGCCCGCCTCGATGCGATACACCGAAGCGCGGCTTGCACGGGTGGCGAACAGTCTGCTTGACGATCTCGACAAGGACACGGTCGATTTCACCGAAAACTATGACGGCTCACGCCAGGAGCCGACAGTGCTGCCTTCGCGCTTTCCTAACCTGCTGGTCAACGGTGCGGGCGGGATTGCGGTTGGCATGGCAACCAATGTGCCGCCGCACAACCTTGGCGAAGTGATCGACGCCTGCTTTGCCTACATGGACAATCCGGCGATCAGTTCGGAAGACCTGATCCGCTATGTCCCCGGCCCCGATTTCCCCACCGCACCGCTAATCCTTGGCACTTCGGGCGCGCGTTCGGCCTACACCACCGGGCGCGGGTCGATCCTGATGCGCTGCCGCCACGAGATCGAGACCGGGCGCAATGATCGCCAGTCGATCGTCTTCACCTCGATCCCCTATCAGGTCGGCAAATCGAACTTGGTCGAGAAAATCGCCGAGGCCGCCAAGGACAAGCGGATCGAGGGTATTGCCGATATCCGCGATGAAAGCTCGCGCGAAGGCGTGCGGGTGGTGGTGGACCTGAAGCGCGATGCCACTGCCGAAGTCGTGCTCAACCAGATCTGGCGGCACACGCCGGCGCAATCGAGCTTCCCCGCGAACATGCTGGCTATCCGCGGCGGGCGGCCCGAAGTGCTCACCCTGCGCGATATCATTTCCAGCTTCATCACCTTCCGCGAGGAAGTGATCACCCGGCGCACCAAGTATGAACTCGCCAAGGCGCGCGAACGTGCGCACCTGTTGCTGGGCCTGGTGGTGGCGGTGTCCAACCTTGACGAAGTCGTCGCGATGATCCGCGGCGCGTCCAATCCGGCCGAAGCGCGCGCGCGCCTGCTCGCGAAGGAATGGCCGATCGGCAATATCGCGCAATATATCCGCCTGGTCGAAGCGATCGAACCGAGCGCGGATGAAAGCGGCGGCACCTATCGCCTGTCGGAACGGCAGGTCAAAGCGATCCTCGAACTGCGCCTCCACCGCCTGACCGCATTGGGCCGCGATGAAATCGGCGATGAGCTGAAAGAACTCGCGCTTGCGATCGAGGAATATCTCGCGATCCTTGCCGACCGCGTGAAGCTTTATGCGGTGATGCGCGAGGAACTGGCGGAAATCCGCGCCACCTATGCCACCCCGCGCCTTTCCGAAATCGCGCCCGCATGGGACGGGCTTGAGGATGAAGACCTGATCGAGCGCGAGGATATGGTCGTCACCGTCACGCATGACGGCTATATCAAGCGCACGGCATTGAGCACCTTTCGCGCGCAGGCACGCGGCGGCAAGGGCCGCTCCGGCATGGCGACCAAGGACGAGGATGCGGTTGTCGAGCTGTTCGTCACCAGCACCCACAATCCGGTGCTGTTCTTCACCAACACGGGCCGCGTTTATCGCATGAAGGTGTGGAAGCTGCCCGAAGGCGGCCCCACCACCAAGGGCCGCCCGATGGTCAACCTCCTTCCGCTCGCTGCGGAGGAACGCGTCACCAATGTGCTGCCCCTGCCCGAGGACGAGGCCGAATGGGCAAGCCTCAACATCGTGTTCGCAACCGAGCAGGGCATGGTGCGGCGCAATGCGATGGATGCCTTTGCCAATATCCCCACTAACGGCAAATATGCCATGGGCTTTGTCGATGGTTCGGGCGACCGGCTGATCGGGGTGAAGCTCTTGCGCGAGGAGCAGGAGATTTTCCTCGCTTCCGACAGCGGCAAGGCGATCCGTTTCGAAGCCACCGATGCGCGCGAAACCAAGAGCCGCACGGGCATCGGCGTGCGCGGCATGAGCCTCAAGAAAGGCGGCAAGGTGGTGAGCCTTGCGGTGCTTGATCCGCTTATGGCCGACATGGAAACGCGCGAGGCTTACTTGCGCGCAGCGGCGTGGAAGAACAACGAAAACGCGCCTACCCTGCCGCCCGAACAAATGGCTGCGATGGCGGCGGCGGAGGAATTCATCCTCACCATCACTGCCAATGGCTATGGCAAGATTTCATCGGCCTATGAATATCGCACCACGTCGCGCGGGGGCCAGGGCATCACCAATATCGGCGCGCCTGAGAGCAATCCCGAACGCAATGGCCCGGTGGTGGCGAGCTTTGCCGTGCATCATGGCTCGCAGCTGATGCTGGTAACCGATCAGGCCAAGCTGATCCGCCTCGGCATCGATTTCCGCCATCTCACGCCCGGCGGGTTTGAGAGCCTCAAGGGCTTTGCGATTTCCGGGCGCGGTTCTTCAGGCGTGCGGATTTTCGATGTCGCCAAGGGCGAACACATCGTCGGGGCCGCACTGATCGAGGGTGCGGGCGATGAGGAAGCGGACATTGAGGAGAGCCCCGTCACCTGACGGCGCGCTCTCCTCTCAAGGTCTGCACCACGCCGGTCGCGATCATCAGCTGGCCCGCATAATAGAGCGGCCAGATCAGCCAGGTCGGCAGCGGTTCCAGGTTCACCGGCCCCATCCGCGAAAATATCAACCAGTCGCTGACGATGAACAGCACCGCCCCGGTGCCCACGCGGTAGCGCGGAAAACGGCTTGCCCACGCCGCCGCCGCCATCGCGCCCAGCGCTGCCGAATAGAGCGCGATTTCGGGCTTGAGGCTCAGCAGATAGCTCACAAGGGGCGTTGCCAGCAGCAAGGCCGCTGCCAGCAGTTTCTGGCTCGGCGTGGTGCGTGCGCGGCGCTGGCGCAGGTAGAACATCGTTGCCACCAGATGCGAGGCGAAGAATAGCGCGCCCCCGGGTGTAAAATACAGCTCCAGCACCATGTCGCCCGCCGCCGCCAGCGCCAGTGCGAGGGCGAAGATCGTGCCGTCCAGCCTCTGGCCTGCGCGCCGGAATGCATAGGTTGCAAGCAAGCCGACGCTCGCGCCCTTGAGCGCAATCAGCCAGACCTCGCCCAGCGGATTGTCGCGCAGGAAGTAATAGGCGACCGCCGCCGCGATGCTCGCGAGCAGCCAGGGGCGATGCTCGATCAGTGCCTGCTTTGCCATGATGTGCTGCCCTCCCCCTGATCCGGCGCTGCGCCGGTTATCGCTTGCGCAGGCGCTAACACGCAATTACCTCGCCCGCCATGATCGCAACCACCCAACTCCATGATGTGCACATAATTGGCGGCGGGCTCGCTGGCAGCGAGGCGGCCTGGCAGCTGGCGCAAGCAGGCGTGCGGGTGCGCCTGTCGGAAATGCGCGGGAGCGGCAGCATGACGCCTGCGCACCAGACGGCGGGCTTGGCCGAGTTGGTGTGCTCCAATTCGTTCCGCTCCGATGATGATACCAGCAACGCTGTCGGCCTGCTGCATCATGAAATGCGCGCGCTGAACAGCCTGATCATGCGCGCTGGTGAGGCGGCGCGGGTGCCCGCAGGCAGCGCCATGGCGGTTGATCGCGATGTGTTTTCCGCCAAGGTCGAACAGGCTTTGGCGGCGCATCCCAATGTTACCATCGTGCGCGAACGGGTGGATACCCTGCCCGAGGCGGGCCTTACCATTATCGCCACCGGGCCGCTCACGGCCGAGGCGCTGGCGGCCAGCATCGTGCGCGCGACGGGGGCTGAGCGCCTTGCCTTCTTCGATGCGATTGCGCCGATCGTCTATCGCGACAGCATTGACATGAGCAAATGCTGGATCCAGTCACGCTGGAACAAGGCGACATCAGCCTCCAACGAGGGCGGTGATTACATCAACTGCCCAATGACGCGCGAGCAGTATGTCGCCTTCCACAAGGGCCTGATCGAAGGCGAGAAGAGCGAGTTCAAGGCGTGGGAAAAAGACACCCCTTATTTCGACGGGTGCATGCCGATCGAAGTGATGGCGGAACGCGGGGTGGATACGCTGCGGTTCGGGCCGATGAAGGGCGTGGGGCTGGATAATCCCTTCGATGTGACGCCCGAATTCCCGCAAGGGCGCTGGCCCTATGCGGTGGTGCAATTGAGGCAGGACAACAAGCTTGGCACGCTGTGGAACATGGTGGGCTTCCAGACCAAGCTCAAATACGCCGCCCAGATTGAGCTGTTCCGCACCATTCCGGGGCTGGAGAATGCCGAGTTTGCACGGCTCGGGGGCTTGCACCGCAACACCTTCCTCAATTCTCCGCAAGTGCTGGATCGACAGCTGCGCCTGCGCGCCGCGCCGCATATCCGCTTTGCCGGGCAGGTGACGGGCTGCGAAGGCTATGTCGAAAGCGCGGCAATCGGCCTGGTTGCAGGTCTTATGACCGCCGCCGAGCTGGCCGGACGCGGTTGGCAGCCGCTTCCCGCCACCACTGCGCTGGGGGCGCTGCTTTCTCATATTACCGGCGATGCAGCAGCCGACACATTCCAGCCGATGAATGTGAATTTCGGGCTGTTTCCGCCGCTGCACGATGTGGGCAAGAAGCAGCGCAAGCAAGCCTATACCGCCCGCGCCAAGGCCGATCTGGCGGAGTGGATCAGGGAGAGCCGCGCCGCGCCAGTGGCGGCGTAGATCAGCACTTGCAGGCGGGCTTTTTCGCGGTGGGCTTGGGCGCTGTCGCCTTGAATTCCTCGCGGCTCAGCCTGCCATCGCCATTGGCATCGGCGGCAGCGAACTTGTCGACCGTGGCAACCGCCCATTCCTCGAAGCTGAGGAGGTTATTGCCATCCTTGTCGAGCTTGCGGAAGGCATCGGTTCGGGTCGAGAGCATCTCGTTGCGGCTGATTATGTTGTCGCGGTTGCGATCATAGCGATCGAACCGCATTTCTTCGCGGGTGCGCTGGCTCACCTCGGGCGGAGCGGGGCCCTTGAGATCGCCGGGATCGGCCGATGGCAAGGCATCGGGATCACCAAGCGGCGCAAGTTCAGGCGGCGGCGGCGCCTTGCTTTCGATAGCGGCGCGGCCCTGCCACCAGAACAGGCCGACACCTGCAAGGAGCAACGCCAGCACGCCGCCAAGAATTGTCCGCTGCATGGTCTGCGCCCCCGCTGCATTGGTAGGGCCGGAACGATAAACCCATTCAGCTTAGAAGGATAGCGGCCTTGATCGCAATGGCGGCGGCGGTGCGGCCTTCCATCAGCGGGCGGCCACCGCGCGCGAGTGCGCGTGCGCCAAGGGCTGCCAGCACAGCCAGTGGACGTCCTTGCACAGACAGCCGCGTGCGCTTGCGGGCCTCAGCCAGGCCCAGCGCCACGAGCATGGCGCGCTCGTCCGGGGCAGAGACCCTTGCCGCAAGATCGGCAAGCGCCCAGACCCGTGCAGCAATCTCCGCCGCAGCATCGGCACCGGGCCGATAACCGCATGCCGCCACCATCGCAGCCGCACGCCCCGCGGCAAACTGCCTCGCCGCCGCATCATCGAGCGGTTCGGGCCGCAGCAGATATTCCCAGCTATCCACCAGCGCGACCAGCGGGGTCCAATCCTCGTCCCAGCTGCGCGACAGAGCATCGAGCACCGCCTCGCCCTGCGGGCGCGCCGCGCGCGGCAGTTGCAAGGTTTCGCGCCACCAGGCGAGCCGCATTTGCCCCAACATCGGCTCGCTGGTGCGTGCAACAAGCTGCGCACACCGGTGATCGAGCGCCAGCGCGGCTTGAAGCGCTGCGCGGCGCGCGACCGGGCAATAGCCGAGCGCGATTCGCGAAGCGAGCGGCAGGGCATCGGGGGTCGGAGCGTCCATCGCGCATACCGTGCTAGGGCGCGGGCTGGCTGGTTTACAAGCCTTGTTTTGCCATGATGTCAGATCGCACGCTTTTCAGGCGCACACTGAAACCGTGACGCTCTCGGGATTGCGCGGTGCTGTAAGATCGCGGCTTTCGCGCACATTGAAAACCGCCAGTTCCTGGATCTGGCTGATCTTGATGCTGTGAAACGGCACAATCGGCTGATAATTGTAAAACACCTCAACCACCATGACGGCGGTTCCCTGAGGCGCCTGAATGGGGTTGTCTGCCGGGCCCATCCCCGCAAAACCGGTTCCTGTGGCACCATCGCCTTGCTTGCCATAGGCCGAACCGGTGCCGTTGGTGCCGTAGCAGCGCTGCCAGGCGATCCATTGGCCGCCATCAGCATTTCGCTGGAGGCTCGATAGCACCACGCTGCCATTTTTTTGCAGATCGGGGATCCCCCCCTGCATTGCCGCCCCGATAAAGACGTCGTTGATTTCCGCCTCGGTGACCTGGTGCATACTAAGGCCAGCACTGCGCGTGCCCATGCGCGATGCGTTATCGGCAACCACCACAGCCAGATCGCCAATCCGCTTGGTTGTAACCACGTAATTGGCAAGCTCCAGCCCGCCCGACATCATCACCACGAGGATCGGCAACGAAAAGGCGAATTCGGTCAGCGCCAGACCAGACGTGTTCCGGGCCAGCGCCCGCGCGCCGCGCACGAGGCGCGCCACATGAAGCTTGATGATCGTCATGTGCACAATCCCGTGGTTGGCTGCGTTTGCGCGTCGAAGGGCTGGTTTCTGAGCAGCGTGGTGGCTTGCAATGTCACCGTCTTCTTGAAGCCGAGCAGCTTATCTACCGGAAACAGCCGATCATAATTCATGGTCACGGTATAGATCACCACATCGCGCGCGCCGCCCCGGCCACTGCGGCCCCCGTCCTGATCGTGCTGCCCATTGCCGTTGAGATCCACAAAGGTCTCGCCGTTGTCGCAGTCATTGTTGGTATTGGTGTCGGTGAAGGGTTCCACCCGCGCCTGGGCAAAGCGATAATTCACGAACGCCGACCGGCTGAACTGTAGCGTGGCATCAGGAACCAGTCGCTTGACCTGGGTTTCCAGCGCGGTGTCGAGCGCGAGCCGATTGGCATCAGTCGCGGTTTCGAGCGTGGAGGAGCGGCCGGCCCGGTTGACTTCACCGCTCAAGACGGAGCGCGCGAACAGATAGTAACCTGAATCAAACAGGAACATCAGGAAGCCAAGGAAAACCGGTGCAACAATCGCAAATTCCACGATTGTTGCCCCGGCCTTATCGCCGAGCAGACGCCTCGCCCATGATGATCCAGCGCGGCGCATCAGTTGGTCAACCGCAGTTCCGCCATTTGCGTGGCGATATCGGCAAAGGTCTGGGTGAGTTCGGCGGCATTGCGCGCTTCGAAGGCCCGGCCTGGCGAAGCGCAGGCGGTTAGCGTGGCATCGAGGTTCGTGCCGAATGCGATCACCCACAAGGTGATGTTCTTGTTGTTCTTGGCGATGGTGCACAATTCGGTCAGGCGCGCCTCGGAAACGGCATCCTCCATCGCACGGGTCGGAAAATCTCCGATCGGCGTGCGGCGACGCGCAATGGCCGGAATGCCCCAGGCCGAATAGGTAAAGGGGCGGGTATCCTTCTGGCCATCGACCATGAAGATCATGTGGCGCTGCACCGATCCGCCCGCATCGGCGGTGGCATGTTCGGATGCGAACAGCCCCTCGCGCGAGATCAGGCGCAGGCCCCACATCATGCCGATTTCATGATAAGTGTAACCTTGCGGGCGCAGCGACTGCATGTAGGTGAGCAGAGCGGAGCGCGTAATCGTGCCCATCTTGCGCGCGGGCGACGGGCAGGCACCTTCATAAACCGGGAAGTTGCCGCCGGTGGGGTTGTAGAAATTGAAAGTTGTGGTCAGGCTCATGGTCCGCGTGCTGGTGGGCGCGGCCTGGCTGAAAATCCAATGATTATTCGCGTGGACATTGGTCGAGACGCGGGTCTCGGTTTCGCGGTTTCCGGTCTGGACGTTGCGGGCATAGACCACGCCCGGCAGATAGGGCCGCCACTGTGTGGCCGGGTCTGTCGGGTTGGGCAGCATGTCCACTTCCATGTCGTAACGCGGCGTAAGGAATGTTTCGTTGGTGCGGCGGGTGGCGCGCTCCTCGATGCAGGCGTTCTCCCCATCCGGCCAGGTGATCGTGCGGTCGGCGTGGTTATTGGCCACCGGCGCAACGAAGCTGCCGCCCGTCGGCGGCTGATTGCCAGGTCCGGTGCCTTTGAGCGGGCGCAAATCATAATCGACCGGGCGATAAATCCAGTGATGCCGCGTGTTGGTGACGGTGCCGGGCTGGTTGTTCGCGTCGGGATTGGCTTCCACGGTTTGGGTCCGCCGCTCGGTAAACTGGTTGAAATCGCGCGGGGTAACCCAGCAATTGCCGTTGGCTTCGCGTTGGATCGAGAATGTCCTGCCGTTTCGCACGCGGGTCTGCGTGCGTGAGCGGGGCACTGCCGTGGCCGAAGGGGTCCAATCACTGCTGGTGGTGATATCACTCCAATTCTCGGGCGGGATGCTGGTCGGGCAGTTTTCCGATGGCGCCTGATAGCGCGGCCGCACGGTGTTGGTGCCGCTGATGAGTGCCCAGTTACCATCCACCGTTCGCGTCGCGGCCGGCGCGCTGCCCTGGCTATCCCACTGGTGAATCCCATCGGGCACGCGCGAATCGTAAGTGCCAAAGTCCTGGATCCAGTCGCGATGCAACAGGCGGCCAACATTCACGGTGTGCGAATAGGGCACAAACCCATACCGGATATTGGCACCTGCCGGCTTGGCCAATTCCAGCGTATCGTAGAACGACATCACCGCATTGGTCAGTGCATCGATCCGGCGGATGGTATCGCCGGGGTTGGGATCGTTCATCGACAAGGTTGTGTCCAGCACCATCATCACATCGGTATTGGGCAGGTTGAGATTGGCAGTGCAGGAAACCGCCACGTTGCTGTTGCCCACTTCAAACAGCTTCATCAGCGTCATGGGCACCGCGACGCTCGCTTCGCCGGTGACTGCCCCTTCTGAATTGGCGCTGTATGCGATCGTGCGGCTTTCCGTGCCGTATTTCCCCTCGGGAAAGTTCATGTTGAAATAGCTGAGGCCGACCTGGTTGGTTGCAGTCGTCCAGTTCGTGCCCGACATGCTGCGCCGCGCTGCAAGCGCGCCCGCATCACACGCCGACTGGAGGCGCGAGTGGGCAAGATAAACGCGGCTCATATCGACCGCGCCGCCGATCATCGCGATGAGCGGCACCAGCGCCGCCGCGGTCATCGCCAGCGTGTTCGCCGTGCTGTCGCGCAACAGGCGTCGAAGGCTCGATTGCTTGCGGTCGTTACGCATTACCATGGCGGCAGGTATTCCCCCGGATATCACAACGGAGCACGCCATTGCGCACCCCTGCACACCGTGCCTTACAGGCGGTGTGTCACGGAACTATGAGGGAACAGGGTAAATTTCCGGTTACCCGAGCAAGCCCGCCCGGGCCGAGAACCGCTGGACGCTGGCCACAAGGTAAACGCAGGCGCGGCAGCTGGCAGCACTTGCCAGCAGGGCTGCGCCATCGCTGCCAAACCTGACAGCGCAGCGGCGCGGGCTTACCGGTAACACACCTTGCGCGCTGCCTCGACAATGCGGGGCGCATCGATCAACGCAAGCTTTTCCAGATTGGCCGCATAGGGCAGCGGCACATCCTCGTCGCATACCCGCATCACGGGTGCATCGAGGTGGTCAAAGCCTTCTTCCATGCAGAGCGCGATGATTTCCGAGGCGATTGAGCAGGTCGGCCAGCCTTCTTCGGCCACCACCAGGCGGTTGGTCTTGGCAAGGCTGGTGAGCACCGCCTGCCGATCAAGCGGACGCAGCGTGCGAAGGTCGATTACCTCGGCATCGATCCCCTCGCCTGCCAGTGTCGTCGCTGCCTCCAGCGCAAGGCCAACGCCAATCGAATAGCTGACGATGGTCACGTCCTTGCCTTCGCGCATTACCCGCGCCTTGCCGATGGGAAGCACGTGATCGTCAAGCTCGGGCAGCTCGAAGGTGCGGCCATAGAGCAGCTCGTTTTCAAGGAAGACAACCGGGTCCTCGCAGCGGATCGCGGCCTTCATCAATCCCTTCGCGTCAGCCGCATCATAAGGCGAAATGACGATGAGGCCGGGGACGCTGGCATACCACGGAGCGAAGTTCTGCGAATGTTGCGCGCCCACGCGGCTTGCCGCGCCGTTGGGCCCGCGAAACACGATCGGGCAGCGCATCTGGCCGCCGCTCATGTAATTGGTTTTCGCCGCCGAATTGATGATGTGATCAATCGCCTGCATGGCGAAGTTGAAGGTCATGAACTCGACGATCGGCCTCAGCCCGCCCATCGCCGCGCCCGATCCAATTCCGGCAAAGCCATATTCGGTGATGGGCGTGTCGATAACCCGCCGGGGACCGAACTCATCGAGCAGGCCCTGTGTAACCTTGTAAGCGCCCTGATATTCCGCGACTTCCTCACCCATCACGAAGACGCGCGGATCGCGCCGCATTTCCTCGGCCATGCCATCGCGCAGCGCCTCGCGCACAGTGATGGTGCGCATGTTGGTGCCCGGGGGGATCGCCGGATCGGCTTTGGCGGTGTTGGCGGGTGCGGAAGCAGGCGTTGCGGCGGTTGCGACCAGAGCAGGCGCAGGCGCAGGCGCAGCCTCCGATGGAGCCGACGCAGCAGCCGCGGCGTCCTCGCCCTCACCCGCGATCAAAGCGATAACAGTGCCGACCGTCACATCCTCGCTTCCCGCAGGCACCATGATCTTGGCCAGCACGCCATCATCGACCGCTTCGAATTCCATCGTCGCCTTGTCGGTTTCGATCTCGGCAAGCACATCGCCTGCACTGATCGGATCACCTTCAGCCTTGAGCCAGCGGGCGAGATTTCCTTGTTCCATGGTGGGCGACAATGCGGGCATCTTGAGTTCGATCGTCATCGCTCAATACTCCCCCACCAGCACATCGGTATAAAGCTCGCCCGCCTCGGGCTCGGGCGAGTTTTCGGCAAAATCGGCTGATGCAGCCACTTCGGCGCGGATCGCCTTGTCGATGGCTTTCAACTCCTCCTCACTCTTTCCTGCTTCGATGAGGGTCTTTTTGAGCCCTTCGATGGGATCGTGATGATCGCGCTGTTCCTGCACTTCTTCGCGGGTGCGGTATTTGGCCGGGTCCGACATCGAATGGCCGCGATAGCGATAGGTGTTGCACTCCATCAGCACCGGGCCCTTCCCGGCGCGCACATGGGCAAAGGCGATTTCGGCCGCCGCGCGCACTTCGAGCACGTCCATGCCGTTTACTTCCATGCCCGGAATGCGGAACGCGGTGCCGCGCCGATAAAACCGGGTTTCGGCGGAAGAACGCCTGGTCGCGGTGCCCATCGCATACTGGTTGTCCTCGACCACGAACACGATGGGCAGGTTCCACAAAGCGGCCATGTTGAAGGTCTCGTAGACCTGCCCCTGGTTGGCCGCGCCATCGCCAAAATAGGCAAGGCACAGCCCGCCGTCATCGTTATACTGGTGCGCCAACGCAAGGCCCCCGCCCAGGGCCACTTGCGCACCCACGATCCCGTGCCCGCCGTAGAACTTATGCTCGGTCGAGAACATGTGCATCGAGCCGCCCTTGCCGCGCGAAATGCCCGAAGCCCGGCCAGTCAGCTCGGCCATGATCACCTTGGGATCAATTCCGTAAGCGAGCATGTGGCCGTGATCGCGGTAACCGGTAATCACACTGTCGCGCGCCGGATCGAGCGCGGATTGCAGCCCGATCGCAACCGCTTCCTGCCCGATATACAAGTGGCAGAACCCGCCGATGAGGCCAAGGCCGTAAAGCTGGCCGGCCTTTTCCTCGAACCGGCGGATCAGCAGCATCTGGCGGTAGAATTCGAGCATTTCCGCTTCGCTCGCCGCATAACGCTTGTTCGCTTCGAATGCGTCCTGCAACGAATGGAGCAGGAAGTCGGTATCGTCGGACGCAGGGGTGGTGGCAGCGCTGGTGCGCGGCTTGGAAGGCGGTTTGGCCAAGATCGATGTCCCTCTCATTGGCGCACTCATGGGGAGGAGATTGCGCTGCGGTTTCTATAAGCGCGCAACACCCAGGAACGCAACGTCAGCTAAGGGATGCAATGGTATGCGCAGGGCAAAACCGCAGGCTTTGCAAGGGCGGCAAGAGGCACGCGGTTACGGGACTTCGAGCGTTACCACGACTTCATCTTCGTGCATCACGCCGAGATTTTCGCGCACCAGCTCACTTGCCAGATCAGGATCGGCGGCCTGCGGATCGAGCAGGCGCACCCGGTTACGTAAACCATCACGCTTGGCAGTCAGCGCGGCTATCTCGGCCTTGCGAACCTCAAGCGCGGAGACATTCTCGCTCCAGGCGAGAAGGCCCGTCGGCCCGGCAATCGCAAATCCGGTGATCGCCAAGAGCACGGCCAGAGCGCCAAATTGTCTCAATTGTTCGCGTTGCGGCTTTCGCATATGCGTGCATGTCCCCCGCCCGCATCCGCGGGCCACGCTTACAGAATCACACTTGGCCGCCCGCTGCAAGAGGCTTGCGACCAGATCGGTGATTTTCCCGAGCTGTTGTCTCAATAGGACCGCGGCAGGCCAAGCACATGTTCGGCCAAATAGGACAGGATGAGGTTGGTCGAGATCGGGGCGACGGTGTAAAGCCGCGCCTCGCGGAACTTGCGCTCGACATCATATTCCTCGGCAAAGCCGAAGCCCCCGAAGGTTTGCACGCACATATCGGCTGCGGCCCAGCTGGCTTCGGACGCGAGCAGTTTGGCCATGTTGGCTTCCTCGCCGGGATTGCCGCCCTTATCGAAAACCTGCGCGGCGTGGTGCACCATCAGCTCTGCGGCGCGCATCTGGGCATAGGCGCGCGCGATCGGGAACTGCACGCCTTGATTCTGGCCGATGGGGCGCGCAAAGACGCTGCGATCCTTGGCATAGCCGCTGGCCTTCTCGATGAACCACTTGGCATCGCCGATGCATTCGGCTGCAATCAGGATGCGTTCGGCATTCATGCCAGAAAGGATATAGCGAAAGCCCTTGCCCTCCTCGCCCACCAGCGCGCTGGCCGGAATGCGCAGATCATCGAAGAACACCTCGCAGCTGGAATGGTTCATCATCGTGCGGATGGGCTTTACCGTCATTCCGTTCTGGAGCGCCGCTTGCATGTCGACGAGAAAGATCGAGAGCCCTTCGGTCTTGCTCGCGGCTTCTTCACGCGGCGTGGTGCGGGCAAGCAGCAGCATGAGATCGGAATGTTCAGCCCGGCTCGTCCAGATTTTCTGGCCATTGATGATATAAGCATCGCCGCTGCGCACCGCGCGGGTTTTGAGGCTGAGGGTATCGGTGCCGCTGGTGGGTTCTGAGACGCCGAAAGCTTGCAGGCGCAATTCCCCGCGGGCAATTCGGGGGAGATATTCCGCCTTCTGCGCCTCGCTGCCGTAACGCAGCAACGTGTTCATGATATACATCTGCGCGTGGGCGCTGGAGCCGTTGCACCCGCTTGCCTGGATTTCCTCCATGATCACGCAGGCCGCATCGAGGCTGAGACCGCTGCCGCCATAATCCGCCGGGATCAGCGCGGCGAGGAAGCCTGCCTGGGTGAGCGCATCGACGAACTCTGCCGGATATTCGCGCACCGCGTCCTTGGCGCGCCAGTATTCGCCGGGAAAGCCTTCACACAAGCTGCGCACGGCGCGGCGGATTTCGGCAAGCTCTTCGCTGTCATGATTGTTCATGGGACAGGCGTTTGCAGGCGAGCGGCCGCCTTGTCCACCTCGCAAATTTCATCGGCCTCCCTCGCGCCGCCCATGTAAAAGAGCGCGCTGACAGCGACAGCGCATTCGGCTAGCGCGCAGGGTATGATCCCCAGCGCACCCTCCCCTACCCAGCTAACCCGCGCACAGGAATGGGGTCTGGCGCTATGTGTCGCGGTGGTGACGGCCAATGCCTATTACATCCACCCCATCATCGGCGAAGTGGCGCGCGATTTCGCCATCAGCGAGGCGCGCATCGGGATCGTGCCTGCGCTCAACCAGTTGGCGCTGGCGCTGGGCATCCTTCTGCTGCTGCCGCTGGGTGATCGCTATTCGAACCGGCGGCTGTGCCTGATCTTCGTAAGCGCGCAGACGCTGTGTATGCTGGGCATGGCGCTGGCCAAGGGGCTGGCCTTGTTTACCCTTGCCTCCACCCTGCTGGGTTTCGTGACGATCGCGCCCTATCTGATCCCGGCTTTCGCTTCAAAGCGCGTCGCGCCGGAGCGTTTGGGGCAAGTCACTGCGCTGCTCACCACCGGCGTGCTGTTCGGCATTCTGGTGGCGCGGGTAGGCGCGGGCGTGGTGGCCGAACATGCCGACTGGCGTCTGATCTACTGGGCGGCCTTTGTGCTGATGGCGCTGGTGATGTTGGCATTGCCCCGCGTCATGCACAGCGAGTTTGCCGCATCACACCCATCGCAGCACGGCAGCTATACCGCACTGATCGCATCGGTATTCCGGCTAGCCCGCGAACATCCCGACATGCGCGCCTCGGCGCTGATGCAGGGGCTCAATTTTGCCAGCTTCACCGCGACCTGGCTGGCGCTAGCGCTGCACCTTACCAGCGATGCGATGGGCTATGGCACGGATGTGGTGGGCTATCTCGCTGGAATTGCTGCGGTGAGCATCCTGTCGACCCCGCCCCTTGGGCGCTGGGCCGACAAGGTGGGCGCGCGGCGCGCGCGGTTGATTGTGGCGGTAGTGCAGGTGGCCGGCGTCGGCTTGCTCTATCCGCTGGGCTTCAGCGTCTTCACGCTGCTCGTGCCCTTGCTGGTGATAAACATGGTGGGACCGAGCATCGATGTGACAGGCCGCATGACGTTCCTTGCACTCGCACCCGAAATCCGCACTCGGCTCACCACCTTCTACATCGTCGCGATGTTCCTCGGCGGCGCGGCGGGCAGCCTAGCGGGGACGGCGGCCTATGATGCAGGCGGATGGCGGGGCACCTGCCTGTTGCTGCTTGGCAATGTGCTCACGATCCTTGCGCTGGCATGGCATGCGGAGCGCCGCTGGATGGCGGAGCGCGATTGAGACAAGGGCTTTCAAAAAAGGTGCATGGATTAACCTTTTGGCAAGCTTTAATGGTTAATGATGTCTTCAGTGGCGCTTCGGCCAGATACCGAATGACGGGTTTTTGATTTCGTCACTCCGGTTGGGCCGAGCGCTTTTTTGCTGCTCGCCTTGCGCGAAAAGGCAAGTGGTGACCCCGGCGCGATTCGAACGCGCGGCCCCCAGATTAGGAATCTGATGCTCTATCCGGCTGAGCTACGGGGTCCCGCCGCGTGTCATAGCAGGGCGCGCTTTTCGATCAATTGAGTTTGTCAGGCGGTGCGACCGGAAACAGGATCGGCGCAACCGGCACGCCTTCCTCGGCGAGCGCCTTGGCATCGGCAAGGCTGGCCTGCCCGTGGATCGGCGCGGGGGCTTCTTCCCCATAATGCATCGCCCGCGATTTTTCGGCAAAGCTTTCCCCCACCCAGGTGCTTTGCTTGAGCGCCTCGGCCTGCGCCTTGGCGATGGCTTGCAATGCCTGCGCCATTTCGGGCGGGATCGGCAGGTTGGCGGCGTGCTGCTGTGCGATTTCGCGCCCGGCGGGCACCACTTCGCTGCGTTGATTGCCCTTGGCCGGCACGGCAGGCGCCATCGGTGCCTTGCTCACCGCGCGCGAGCCGCAATGCGGGCACGCGATCAAGCCGCGCGCACGCTGATCCTCGTAATCAGCGGATGAGCCAAACCAGCCTTCGAAGCGGTGGTTATGTTCGCAGGAAAGGTCGTAAACGATCATGGCAGATCACGATGTGGGAATGGGCCGCCGATTGGCAAGAGCGGGCACTTGCGCGCGCACTTCTGCAATGCGGGCAAGGCTGATATCGCAAAAGGCCAGCCCCGCATGCTCTCCGCCCATATCGAGCAGCACCTCACCCCACGGATCGACCACAAGAGAGTGGCCGTACGTCTCGCGCCCGTCCGCGTGCCGGCCCACTTGTGCTGCTGCGACGACGAAGGCCTGGGCTTCGATCGCCCGGGCGCGCAGCATGACATGCCAATGCGCAGCACCTGTCGGGCGGGTAAAGGCAGCGGGCACAGCAATGCAATCGCAATGCCGGTTGCCGAGTTCTTCATAGAGCGCCGGGAAGCGCAGGTCATAGCAGACCGATAGGCCAAGCCGCCCGACCGGCGTATCGTCGATGCTTACTACTGCGCGGCCGGGTTCATAAGCGTTGCTCTCGCGCCAGCTCTCGCCAGTGGCAAGGTCAACGTCGAACATATGGATCTTGTCGTAGGTGATGGGGCTTTCGCCGCTCGATGGGAAAAGCATGGAGCGGTTGGCATTTCTTCCGCCCGCGACAGCCACCGCCATTGAGCCGAGTGCGATGTGAAGACCGCATTCAGCCGCAAGATTCGCGAGCATCGCGACGAAAGGTGATTTGTCCTGTTCAACGACATGCGACCCGCCGCGGGCCCGGTCGCGGTCGAGCAGGAGCGACATTTCGGGGGTGAAGATCATCGCAGCCCCGCCCTCGCGCGCAGCGTAGGCAGCATCGCGGATCGTGTCGAAATTGCGCCCCGGGTCGATCCCCGAGGTCATCTGCAAGACCGCGATCTTCGGCATGAAACCTATCCCGCCAGCAGCGCGTCAAGCTTGCCGGCCGCCTCAAGCGCCGCCAGATCATCGCTGCCGCCGACATGATAATCGCCGATGAAGATCTGCGGCACAGTCATCGCATGGGGCGCACGCGCGCGCATCTCGATCTGCTTGGGCCCGCCCATGGTGATGTCATACTCGGTGAACTGCACGCCTTTTTCGGTCAGCAGCCGCTTGGCCCGCACGCAGAAAGGGCAGGCGAACTTGGTGTAGATATCGATCTGGGGCCGGGCCATCATCACCTCTTGAAACCAATAAACGCCTTACCAGATAGGGCCTGTTGCCGCGTTTCGCCAGTCTCGGGAAATGCGCGTCAACACCCCAGCAGGTGCTGCATCAGGCAGGCCTGCGAAACGAACCAGATTGCTCACAAGGAGGATTTGCACCATGTCGCGTTTTGATCTTACCCCCTACCGCCGCAGCACTGTGGGCTTTGATCGCCTGTTCGACCTGCTCGAAAATCAGGCGCGCCTTAATGCGGGCGACAACTACCCCCCCTTCAACATTTCGCGCAGCGGTGAAGATAATTACCGCATCACGCTCGCTGTCGCCGGGTTCCGGGCACAGGATATTGATATCACCGCCCAGCACAACCTGCTGGTCGTGCAAGGCAAGAAGCGCGAAGAAGTGGATGACGGCTCGCAGCTGATCCACGTCGGCATTGCCAACCGCGGCTTTGAGCGCCGCTTTGAACTGGCCGATTTCGTGCGGGTTGAGCGTGCCGATCTTGCCGACGGCCTGCTGGTGATCGATCTGGTGCGCGAAGTGCCCGAGGCGATGAAGCCCAAGAAGATCCCGGTAGGCGGTCACCAGCCCTTGCAGGTCGTGCCGGGCGGCGCGGACGATCAATCGTCAAACGCAGCCTGAGCCTGCCAGCGCAGGAGCGCCCTATTGCTTGAAACTGGAGAGGGCGGATCGTGCGATCCGCCCTCTCGCGGCTTGCACCGCCCTGTTCCGATCACGTCCGTCCGGGTCGCAGAAGACGGACAAGACCGAAGCAAGCTCTCAATTGTGGCCGATCCCGCTGCCAGCAGGGACCTACCATGCAAGGGTTCAAGAAATTCGTAACGGCGCTTTGGGTGATGCTCCCCAACGCCATGCAGACCTTTAAGACTGCCGCCTTATTGCGCGCAAGAGCAAACTTACAAACTTGTAAGGAAGCGACAGCAAGTGCGCGAATAACCAGACAAATCGCCCAGCATAATCGCTGGGCCTATAACTTTGCGGACAAGGCAGGAGCGGCGCCTGCTGTCTGCAAAGCTTTGCAGACGGATGCGCACCTGGATCTGTTTCGAATAGATCTGCTTCAAACGAGTCGCGATTGCTCCACCGCAGCCGCAATGAACCCGGCAAACAGCGGGTGCGGATCGAAGGGACGGGATTTCAATTCGGGGTGGAATTGCACCCCCACAAACCAGGGGTGATCGGGCCGCTCGACGATCTCGGGCAGCAAGCCGTCAGGGCTCATCCCGGCAAAGATCAGGCCCTGCTTTTCCAGCGGCTCGATAAAAGCGCTGTTGACTTCGTAGCGGTGGCGGTGGCGTTCGGAAATCACATCTGCACCGCCATAGATGCGCGAGGTATGGCTGTTGGGGCTAAGCCGTGCCGGATAGGCCCCCAATCGCATCGTACCGCCCAGATCGCCGCCCGATTCGCGGCTCTGGAGGCCCTCGTTGCTCATCCATTCGGTGATGATCCCGACCACGGGCGTATCGGTTTCGCCAAATTCGCTGGATGACGCCTTGGCAAATCCGGCCGCCCGCGCGCCTTCAATGCAGGCCATCTGCATACCAAGACAAATGCCGAAGAACGGCACGCCGCGCTCGCGCGCAAAGCGCACCGCGGAAATCTTGCCCTCGCTGCCGCGTGTCCCAAATCCGCCGGGCACAAGGATACCGTGCATCGGTTCGAGCGCCGAGACGATTGCCGCCTCGTCATCGCATTCGAAAATCTCGGCATCGATCCACTTGATGTTGACCTTGACCCGGTTGGCAAGCCCACCGTGGATCAATGCCTCGTTGAGGCTCTTGTAGGCATCTTGCAAACCGACATATTTGCCGACCACCGCGATGGTGACTTCGCCCTCGGGGTTGAACTGGCGGTCGGTCACATCCTCCCACGCCGAAAGATCAGGCGCGGGCGCATCCGTGATACCGAAGGCGCGCAGCACTTCGGCATCAAGCCCTTCGGCATGATATTGCTGCGGCACTGCATAGATCGAAGGCGCATCCAGCGCCTGGATCACGGCCTCAGGCCGCACATTGCAGAACTGCGCGATCTTGCGGCGGTCGCTTTCGGGGATGGGATGCTCGGCCCGGCACAGGAGGATATCGGGCTTGATCCCGAGGCTCGCAAGCTCGCGCACCGAATGCTGGGTCGGCTTGGTTTTCAGCTCACCCGCCGCCTTGATATAGGGCACCAGCGTGACATGCACGCTGAGGGTCTGGAGCGGTTCAAGCTCGTTCCGTAGCTGGCGGATCGCTTCCATGAAGGGGAGCGACTCGATGTCGCCGACAGTCCCGCCGATCTCGCACAGAATGAAATCATGGCCGTCCTGATCGGCCAGCGCGAATTCCTTGATCGCATCGGTCACATGCGGGATCACCTGCACCGTTGCGCCGAGATAATCCCCGCGCCGTTCCTTGGCGATGATGTCGCGATAAACCCGGCCCGACGTGATATTGTCGCTCTGGCGTGCCGATACGCCGGTGAAGCGCTCGTAATGGCCAAGGTCGAGATCGGTCTCGGCGCCATCATCGGTAACGAACACCTCGCCGTGCTGATAGGGGCTCATCGTGCCCGGATCGACATTGAGATAGGGGTCGAATTTGCGGATGCGGACCTTGTAGCCACGCGCCTGCAAGAGGGCGGCCAGCGATGCCGCCATGAGACCTTTGCCAAGCGAGGAGACCACGCCGCCGGTGATGAAAATGAACCGCGCCATGGGAATTGAGCCTTAAGCTGCGAGTTGGATTCGGGGCAAGCGAATTGCGCTGGCCCGGGGCCAGCCATCCACAGCCCGGTTGCAAAATCAGGAGGAGCCCACCTGCGCGGGAGGCCTCACGGCAGCCGCGGCGCCGCGCGCGCAAGCGTGCGCGAGCGCTGTTAGCACCCCGAACAACGGAAGATTATTCGCCGAGCGGATCGGCTGCAGGCGCAGGCGCCGGAGCAGCCGCAGGATCAGCGGGCGCAGGCGGAGCCGCTGGAGCGGGCGCGCCCGCAGGCTCCGCCAGCAGATCATTGCTGCCCGCAGGCGCTGCGACATTGCGATCGAGCGTGCTGTTCACACTCGATACGCCGCTTTCGCGCACCGCCAGCGCTGCCAGCACGATCGAGAGCGTCACAAAGGCAACCGCCAGCCACTTGGTTGCCCGCGTCATGAAATCGGCCGCGCCGCGCGCCCCCAGGGCACCTGATGGGCTACCACCGATACCGAGGCCGCCGCCTTCGGATCGCTGCATCAGCACCACGCCAACCAGCGCGGCGGCGATCAGCGCCTGAACCACAGTGAGGAAAAGAAACAGCGACATAACGAAATGCTCTTATCTGAAAATTTGCGGGCCATCTAGGCACACACGGCCCCTGCGGCAAGGGCCGCGCGCGAAAAGGGCCTCATCGCTTACCCGTCCGCAGGCTCGCCCACGGCAAGGGCAATGCCCATAAAGCTGTCGGCAGTCAGGCTCGCGCCGCCCACCAGCGCGCCGCCGACATCTGCCACTCGCAGGATTTCGCCCGCATTTTCAGGCTTCACCGAACCGCCGTAGAGGATCCGCACCTCATTGCCCTGCTCAGGGCCGAACTGTTCGGCCAGCAGCGCGCGGATCGCCGCATGCATGGCGGCAATATCGTCCAGCGTTGCGGTATTGCCGGTGCCGATAGCCCAGATCGGCTCGTAAGCGATGGTAATGCGCTCAGCCACCTCGGCAAAGCCTTCGGGCAGCTGCGGCAGCGAGGCCTTGAGCTGGCGGCGCACGAAATCCACCGCCTTTCCGGCATTGCGGGTCTCGGCGTTTTCGCCGCAGCAAAGGATGATCTTGAGGCCTGCTGCCAGCGCGCTCTCCGCCTTAGCGCGCACGCGGGCGTTGGTTTCGCCGTGCCCCTCGCGCCGTTCCGAATGGCCAAGGATCACGAATTGCGCGCCCGCATCAGCGAGCATCGTTGCCGAGATATCGCCGGTAAAGGCACCGCCTTCGGCTTCGTGGCAATCCTGCGCGCCCACCGCGATCAGCTCGGCCTCGCGGTGGATCGGGTGGATCAGGGTGTAAGGCGGGGCAATTGCCACCTCGACTTTCAGCAAGCGCTGCGCTGCGCGGTCGATCGCGCGCGCTTCAGACAGCATGGCGCGGGTGCCATGCATCTTCCAGTTTCCGACAATATATGGCCGACGCGCCATGGATGTGTCCTGTGGTTGAACGAGAGAGGGTTACATTTTTGTGATTCCCGCAGCATCTAGGCCTGTCGGGAGCGCCGCGCTAGAGCACGAAGTCGCTCCAGTCAAAGCCGCCCGCACGATTTAGCGCACATCTCGCACGCAAAAGAGCCAAGAGGCAGGTTGCCGCGAGCCGTGCGCACCGATAAAGCGCAACGCGACCGGCACCGCGCGGGTGCTGCCAACCTCATGACGCCGCTGCCGGGCTGCTTGCCTCGGCACCGGAGGGATCGCCTGACCTATGCTTTCGCTGTTCCGCCGCTTTTTCCAGTCCAAGATCGGCCTGCCCATCTTCCTCGGTTTTCTGGTGCTGATGGCGATCGCCTTTGCGGCCGCCGACATCACCGGCTCGACCTTTGGCGGGGTGTCAGCGGGAAGCCGGGTTGCGCTGGTGGGGGATGAGCCGATCCCCGCTTCCGAAGTCAGCAGCGGCGCGCAGGTTGCGCTCGAACAGGTGCGCGCGCAGTTCGATCCGACGATCACGATGCCCGAATTCATCGCGCAGGATGGGCTGGATGAAGTCGTCAAGCAACTGATTGATCGCTATGCCATCGGGATTTACACCCAGAAATACGGGCTGCGGGCCGGGAAAAATCTGGTCGATAGCGAAATTCTCAAGATCCCCGGTTTTCGCGGGGCGACCGGCGATTTCGATCAGAACGTCTACAAGGCAGCGCTCGCCCAGCGCGGCATCAGCGATGCGACCTTGCGGCGCGATTTGCGCGATGGCCTGCTGGAACAGCAATTGTTCGAATCCACCCTCGGCGCGCCGCGCATGCCCGAAAAGATGGCGCGGCAATATGCTACGCTGGTGCTGGAGAGGCGGCGCGGCGAGATTGCGCTGATCCCTTCTGCGGCTTTTGCCCCTGCTACCGATCCGAGCGCGGCGCAGCTGGAGGCCTGGTACAAGGATAATCGTGCGCGCTTCGTCCGCCCGGAGCGCCGCGTCCTGCGCTTTGCGGTGTTCAGCGCCGATCAGCTCGGGATTGATCCAACCCCGTCCGAGGCTGAAATCGCTGCCCGCTTCAAGGCGAATGCCAAGGCCTATGCCGCCAGCGAGCGGCGCGCGGTAAGCTATTTCATTGTGCCAACCGAAGATGCTGCCAAGAGCTTTGCCGCCCGGCTTGCGGGCGGGCTGAGCCTTGATGCGGCGGCACGCGATGCCGGGTTCAATGTCGCCAAAAGTGAGCTGCGCGGCAAGGACGAGCTTGCCAATGCAACCAGCCTCGCCTTTGCCGAAGCGGTTTTCGCAGCAACAGAGCGCGGTTCGGTAAAGCCGACGCGCGGTTCGCTCGGCTGGTATGTCGCGCGGGTCGACAAGGTCGAGCGCACGCCCGCACGCAGCCTTGCGCAGGCATCAGGCGAGATCGCAGGCCAGCTGCGGCAGGAAAAACTCGCCGCCGCGGTTGCCCAGCGCACGAGCGAGATCGAAGCCGAACTCGATAGCGGCACGGCGCTGGCGGAAGTGGCCAAGGCCTATAATCTCAAGGTCGAGACCACACCTGAAGTGCTGGCCGATGGCCGGATCTATGGCGCTCAAGGCGGCCAGATCATCCAGGCCCTGATGCCGCTGGTCACCACTGCTTTCCAGATGGAGGAAAGCAGCCCCCAGCTTACCGAGCTTACGCCCGGGCGGGAGTACATCATTTTCGATGTCGCCCGGATCGAGGAATCCCGCGCCGCGCCGCTTGCCGAAGTGCGCGAGGCGGTGGTTGCCGGGTGGAAGCGTGCCGAAGGTGCGAAGCTGGCGCGCGCAGCCGCTGACCGCGTGCTGAAAAAGGTGAGCGGCGGGACCCCGCTTGCACAAGCGCTGGCCGCCGAAAACAAGCCCGCCATCGAGCGCGAGCAGGTGGATCTCAAGCGCCGCGATCTGATGGCGCGGCGCGGCAGCAATGTGCCAGCGCCGCTGGTGCTGATGTTCAGCATGGCGCAGGGCTCGGCAAAGAAGCTTGAAGCTGCGCAGAACCTGGGCTGGTATATCGTCGATCTGGCCGAGATCGCGACCGATCCGGTCGAGAGCGAACCCGGCCTTGTCGCGCAGACCCGCCGATCGCTCGCCCCCGCCCTGTCGCAGGAATACCGTGCGCAGGTGACGGCCGCGATCCGCAAGGAAGTGGGTGTGGAGCGCAACGAGCCTGCCATCGAAGCCCTGCGCAAGCAGCTGGCTGGCGGCATCTAGGCCTGTTCAATAGCGCTCTTATCCCCGCAATGACCGATCCTGACGCTCCCATTGCCCACTGCGCCAGCGCGCCCGAAAATGCCGGGCCCGCAGCGCAAGCGCTGGGCGAGGGCCGGGCGGCGCTGGTGTGGCGCCGGGTGATCGCCGACAGCGACACGCCGGTGGGCGCAGCGCGCCGCCTGATCGTCGATGGGCGCGGCGATTTCCTGCTCGAATCGGTTGAGGGCGGCGAAGTGCGCGGGCGCTACAGCCTGCTGGGGCTTGATCCTGATCTCGTGTTCCGCGCAACCGGGGCCGAGGCAGCGATCAATCACCAGTGGCAGACTGATCGTGCCGCTTTCACGCCCTGCGCGGATGATGCGCTCAGCGAATTGCGGGCGCTCGTCGCAGCCTGCCGGATCGCTGATGTGCCTGCGGCCCTGCCGCCGGCGCTGGCGTGTCTCGTGGGCTATTTCGGCTATGAAACCATCGGGCTTGTCGAAAAGCTGCCGCGCGCTGCGCAAAGCCCGCTCGATCTGCCCGACATGCTGTTCGTGCGCCCGACGCTCATTCTGGTTTTCGATAGCCTGACCGATGAATTGTTCGTGATCGCGCCCATCTGGCAAGCCGCTGATCCGCTGCGCGCCGTGGCCGAGGCGGGCGAGCGGATTGACGCCTGTCTTGCCGCGCTTGCCCGCCCGCGCCCGCCCGAGCCGCGTGCGAGCGCCGCTGCGCCGTTACCCGAACTAAACCCGGTCGTGCGCGGCGAGGCCTACAAGGCCATGGCGCTGAAGGCCAAGGATTACATCCTTGCAGGCGACATCTTTCAGGTGGTGCTGGCCCAGCGCTTCACCTGCGATTTTCCCCTGCCGCCGCTTGCGCTTTACCGGGCATTGCGGCGGGTGAACCCCTCGCCCTTCCTCTATTTCCTGGATCTGCCCGGCTTTGCGCTGGTCGGCTCCTCGCCTGAAATCCTTGTCAGGGTTCGCGATGGCGATGTCACGATCCGGCCGATTGCGGGCACGCGCCCGAGGGGCAAGACCCGCGAGGAAGATGACGCCAACAAAGCCAGCCTGCTGGCCGATCCCAAAGAACTTGCCGAACATCTCATGCTGCTTGATCTGGGGCGCAACGATGTCGGCCGGGTGGCGGCGGCGGGCAGCGTGACGGTGACTGACAGCTTCACCATCGAACGCTACAGCCATGTCATGCACATCGTCAGCAATGTGGTGGGCAAGCTTGCGGCGCCCAATGATGCGCTCGATGCGCTGTTCGCGGGCTTTCCTGCGGGCACGGTCTCGGGCGCGCCCAAGCTGCGCGCCTGTGAGGTGATCGCCGAACTCGAAGCCGAAACCCGCGGGGCCTATGCAGGCGGGGTCGGGTATTTCGCGCCTGATGGCTCAGTCGATAGCTGCATCGTGCTGCGAACCGCTGTGATCAAGGATGGCGTCATGCATGTGCAGGCTGGCGCCGGGATCGTTGCCGACAGTGATCCCGATTACGAACTGGCCGAATGCAAGGCCAAGGCAAGCGCGCTGATCGCGGCCGCGCGCGAAGCGCTGCGGATCGCGGGCGAGGCGGGGTATGGCCAATGAGGGTGGGTGCGATCGCCGGTGTGATGGCAGCTCTTGCGGCGTGTTCGGAGCAGCCGGTCGGCGAGCCCGCGATGCGCGCGCGGCTTGATGGCAAACCCATCGCGGTGCCCGCACCAGCGGCCGGACCTTCGGCAACGCCCGCCCCTGCCGAGGCGGCCTCGGCCTGCCGCGAGGTCGTCTTCGAGGAGGTGCCGCTCACGCATTGCGTGGCCGATCCTGCCCAGCACCGGATCGCCATGGTCAATCTCGGCGCGGACAAGCAGCCCTATGGCTCGCTCGCCGCTTTCGCCCAAGGCCGCGATAGCGCGGCCATTGCCTTCGCCATGAACGGCGGGGCCTATGGCGATGACCTGAAGGCGCTGGGCTATTATGTCGAAGGCGGCGAACGCTTCAGCGAATTCAACCGCGGCGATGCGCCCGAAGGCAATACCAGCAATTTCTTCATGAAGCCCAATGGCGTGTTCTTCGGCAGCGGCGGCACATGGCGGGTGCTTTCCACCGATGCCTTTTATGCGCGCGTTTCCGACCGCCCGGAGTTTGGCACGCAATCAGGCCCGATGCTGGTGATCGAGGGCAAGCTCCACCCCGAAGTCAGGGATAATGGCCCCTCGCGCGCGATCCGCAATGGCGTGGGCGTGGACAAGGCGGGCATGGCGCACTTCGTCATTGCCGATGCGCCAGTGAGCTTCGGGCAATTGGCGCGCTATTTTCGTGATGAATTGAAGACGCCCAATGCGCTTTATCTCGACGGCAAGGTTTCCGCTTTATGGGACCCGGCGCGGGGGCGGCTCGACAAGGCGCGTAATGGCCCAATCATCGTGGTGAAGAAGCGCGAAGCGGGTAAACGCGAAGGGGTTGGGGCGTCATGATCCTCGTTATCGACAATTACGACAGCTTCACCTTCAACCTCGTCCACTATCTCATGGAACTGGGGGCCGAGGTGCAGGTGGTGCGTAATGATGCGCTCACCGCTGCCGAGGCGCTGGCTAGCGGAGCGCAGGGCTTTCTTATCTCGCCCGGCCCCTGCACGCCGACCGAGGCGGGAATCAGCCTCGATCTGGTGGCGGCCTGTGCCGATAGCGGCAAGCCCCTGCTGGGCGTGTGCCTGGGCCATCAGGCAATCGGCCAGCATTTCGGCGGGCGGGTGGTGCGCGGCGGGTTGATGCACGGCAAGACATCGCCGGTCACGCATGATGGCAGCGGCGTGTTCGCGGGGCTGCCCTCACCCTTTATCGCCACGCGCTATCACAGCCTTGTGGTGGAAGATGTGCCCGCGTGCCTCATCGCCAATGCCCATGCCGCAACGCCCGGGCTCGAAGGCCTCTGCGTAATGGGGTTCCGCCATGCGAGCCTGCCGATTCACGGCGTGCAGTTCCACCCCGAAAGCATCGCGACCGAGCATGGCCATGCGCTGCTTGCCAATTTTCTGGTGCTGTGCGGCATGAACCCGTGGCTGCCGGAAAGGCTGCGGGCATGAGCGCCCTGCCCGATATCACCACGCCGCTGACCGAGGCTGAGGCCGAGGCCGCTTTCGGCACGATCCTCGATGGCGCGCCGTCGGAGGCCGAGATCGGCGCTTTCCTGATCGCGCTTTCGGCGCGCGGCGAGACAGCCAGCGAGATCGCAGGCGCTGCGCGCGCCCTGCGCGCTCGGCTGATCCCGGTTGCCGCGCCCGAAGGCGCCATTGATGTGTGCGGCACCGGAGGTGATGGTCACCATACGCTCAACGTCTCGACAGCGGTCAGCCTCGTGGTGGCGGCCTGCGGGGTGCCGGTGGCCAAGCATGGCAATCGCGCTGCCTCGTCCAAGGCGGGTGCGGCCGATACGTTGGAAGCGCTCGGCCTCGATATGGAAGCCGCCGGGCGCAGCGCCGGAAAAACCCTTGCCGAGATCGGCATCTGCTTTCTGTTTGCACAAAACCACCATCCGGCGATCGCGCGGATTCAGCCGATCCGCCGCAAGATCGGCCAGCGCACAATCTTCAACCTGATGGGCCCGCTGTCCAATCCTGCGCGCGTCGAAAACCAGCTCATCGGGATTGCCCGGCCCGCCTATGTGCCGATCTATGCCGATGCGATGGCGCGGCTCGGCACGCGGCGGTCGTTGATTGTCTCGGGCGATGAGGGGCTTGACGAATTGAGCCTGGCTGGCGGCAATGAAGTCGCACTGGTCAGCCCCAAGGGTTTCGAAATGCGCCGGGTGGATGCGGGCATGGCCGGTTTGCCCGCTGCGCCGATCGAGGCCATTCGCGGCGGCGATCCTGCGCATAATGCGGCCGCGCTCAAGGCGCTCCTGATGGGCACGCCCGGCCCCTATCGCGATGCGGTGCTGCTCAACGCCGCTGCTGCGCTGATGGTGGCAGGGCATGGCAGCGGGTGGCATGAGCGCGCGGCGCTCGCGGCAGAGGCGCTCGATTCCGGCCGCGCCAATCTCCTGCTGGAACGCTGGATCGCGCTTGCGGTTTAGGGGGCGGTTTGAGAGACGCATGAACAAGCTTGAAGAAATCTGCGCTGCCAAGCGCGCCGAAGTCGCCGCCCGCAAAGCCGCCACCAGCGCTGCCACGCTTGCCGATATGGCGCGCGCGCAAACCCCGCCACGCGGCTTCGAAGCCGCCCTGCGTGACCGCGCTGTCACCAGCTTTGCCCTGATCGCCGAAATCAAGAAGGCCAGCCCCTCGAAAGGCCTCATCCGCCCCGATTTTCGCCCCGCCGATCACGCCCGCGCTTACGAGGCGGGGGGTGCGGCCTGCCTGTCGGTGCTGACCGATGCGGCCTATTTTCAGGGCCACGAGGATTACCTCATCGCTGCGCGCGCGGCCTGCGCTCTGCCGGTGTTGCGCAAGGATTTCATGGTCGATCCCTGGCAGTGCCTTGAAGCGCGCGCGATCGGCGCGGACGCGATCCTCATCATCGTTGCCGCGCTTGAAGACAGCGCCATGACAGAGATCGAAGCTGCTGCGCGTGAGCATGGCATGGACGTGCTTATCGAAGTCCATGACGAGGCCGAGATGGAGCGCGCCGCCACGCATCTCACCTCACGGCTCATCGGCATCAACAATCGCGATCTCAAAACCTTCACCACCTCGCTTGCCGTAACCGAAAAGCTCGCTCCGCTGGCGCCTCAAGGCGCGTTGGTGGTGGGCGAAAGCGGGATCAACAGCCGCTCCGATTGCGAGCGCCTTGGCGCTGCCGGAGTGCGCACATTCCTTGTCGGTGAAAGCCTGATGCGCGCCAGTGATGTTGCTGCCGCTACGCGCGCGCTTCTTGAAGGGACGGCCTGATCAAACCATTGGCTGTGCGAACGCGCGCAAACATGGCACAAGAGTGCTGATGATCGCGCCCACTGCCTTTTCTCGCCGCTGCTTGCCAAGGCCTGCAAATGGGGCACTTTGGAGCATCGGGACAGTGCCGCATCCGTCGCCAACTTCAGCAAGCGGGCCGCCACGATGAACGCTAAACACTTCGGCAGCCTTACCCACCTCGATGCCGAAGGCGCGGCGCACATGGTCGATGTCGGTGGCAAGCCGGAAAGCCACCGCCGTGCGGTCGCTGCCGGCCAGATCACCATGTCGCCCGAAGCGCTCGCTGCGATCCGCGAAGGCAATGCCCCTAAAGGCGATGTGCTGGGCACCGCGCGCATCGCTGGCATCATGGCAGCCAAGCGCACGGGTGAGCTGATCCCGCTGTGCCACCCCCTCGGAGTTGAAGCGGTGAATGTGGCGTTCATGATCGAGGATACCGCGATCACTGTCACCGCCACTGCCTCGCTCACCGGCAAAACCGGGGTCGAGATGGAGGCGATGGTTGCGGCAAGCGTCGCGCTGCTGACGATCTATGACATGGCCAAGGCGATCGACAAGGGCATGGTGATCAGCGGTGTGCGCCTGATCGAGAAGGTGGGCGGCAAATCGGGTCACTGGAAAGCGCCCGTCTGATGGAGGAAGCGCTCGCCCTTGAAGAGGCGCAGGGGCGGCTGCTGGCGCTGGCTCCGGTGCTGCCGGATGAGACGATCCCGGCGGAGGCTGCACTCGGGCGCTATCTGGCCGAAGACCTTCACGCCGCGCGCACCCAGCCACCTGCCGATTTGTCGGCGATGGATGGCTATGCGCTGTGCGGGCCCGGCCCCTGGCTGCGGATCGGCGAAAGCCGTGCCGGCGTGCCTTATGCGGGCGTGCTCACGCACGGAGAATGCGTGCGGATCTCCACCGGGGGGCATTTGCCAACAGGCGCTGATCGGGTGCTGCTGCAAGAGGATGCCGTGGTGGCAGGCGATGTTGTCAGCACCAGCGAGCTGCCGCCCGCGGGACGCCATGTGCGCCCGCGCGGTTTTGATTTCACCGCTGGCACGCTGCTGATCGCGCGCGGCACGCTGATGACCCCTGCACGCATTGCGCTGGCGATCGCCGGCGGTCGCGCGACGCTTTTGGCAGCACGGCCAGCGCGGGTCGCGATCCTCGACACCGGAGATGAACTCGCCTCTGATCCCGCGAATTGCGCCCCGCACCAGATCCCGGCCAGCAATGGCGCGATGCTGGCAGCGATGCTCGCACCGCTCGGCTGCGAGGTGATGCGACTTGGCCCGGTCGGTGATGATCATGATAAGCTCGCCGCGGCCCTCGCCAAGGCTGAAGGCGCTGATATCCTTATCACCTCAGGCGGGGCATCGGTCGGCGATCATGATCTGGTGCAGGCCGCGCTCGGGCGGTGGGGGGCGCAAATCGCTTTCTGGCGGGTCGCGATCAAACCGGGAAAGCCAATGATGGTGGCCACACGCGCCAGTCCCACCGGGATCCAACTGGTTGTTGGCCTACCCGGCAACCCGGTGTCCTGCTTTGTCACTGCCTTCCTGTTTGCACTGCCGCTGGTGCGCGCCAGCATGGGTGCGCGTGCGCCCTTGCCCGAAAGGCACGCCTTTGTTGCGGGTGAGGATTTGCCGGCTGTCGGCAAGCGGCGCGAGTTCCTGCGGGCCGTGCGCAAACCAGACGGAGCAAGGCTGGTCGGCTCGCAGGATTCGAGCGCTCTTGCCGCCCTTGCCTCAGCCGACTGCCTGATCGACCGCGCGGCAGGCAGCCCGCCCCTGGCAGCGGGCAGCGCGCTGTCGGGCTTCATCCTCCATAATGGCTGAATTCCGCGGTCTGTCAGGCCATGGATGCTTGACTCGGGCTGGTGAGTTGCCTACTTGTTCCGCATCCGTTCACCTTATTGACGGATTTTGCTTAGTGCGCTGATTGCACCTTCGGTTGTTTTGCCGGGTGCCTCTGGGAGCACGCGAACAGGTTTCGCCAGTCGACCGATGCATGGGTGGCAGGCGGGTGCGACCATGGGAGATATTGCCATGCTGACTGCCAAACAGCACGAATTGATCCGCTTCATCCAGCAACGGCTTGAGGAAACGGGCGTGTCGCCAAGTTTCGAGGAAATGAAGGAAGCGCTCGATTTGAAGAGCAAGTCGGGCGTTCACCGGCTGATTTCCGCGCTCGAAGAACGCGGCTTTATCCGCCGCCTGCCCAACCGGGCGCGCGCGCTTGAAGTCATCCGACAGCCCGAGGATGCGACGCCTGCGGCCCGCCCGGCCCTGCGGCTTGCGGCTGAAAGCACACCGGCTGCGCCCGAGGTGAAGCTGCAGACGCCTGCCAATGACGTGATCGACATCCCGCTTCATGGGCGAATTGCGGCTGGCGCGCCGATCGAAGCTCTCGAAGGTCAGACCTCGCTGCCGGTTCCCGCTGCGCTGCTCGGCCCGGGTGAGCATTACGCGCTTGAAGTCTCTGGCGATTCGATGGTTGAAGCCGGGATCTTCGACGGCGATTTTGCGCTGGTACGGCGCACCAATGTGGCGCGCGAAGGTGAGATTGTGGTGGCGCTGGTGCGCGGCGAAGAAGCGACGCTCAAGTATCTGCGCAGGGAAGCGGGCAAGGTCCGGCTCGATCCGGCTAATGCGATGTATGATCCGCAGTATTACGAAGCGCACGAGGTTGAAGTGCAAGGCAAGCTGGCGGGTTTGCTTCGGCGCTATCACTGATCGCTCGTTGCAGTCAGCGCCGGGAGGCTTGAGGCGCCTCGCGGTGCGCGGCGCTGACCGTCAGTCGGGTGCGGCTGCCACCAGCCATGCTCTCCCTGATGTTCGGCAACCGTGTGGATGCGCTGGTTTGCGAGGTTGATCGCGAGCCCGCCCGTCTGATCGAGCAGGCGCCGGTCGGCTTTCAGCCATCGCGGTCGGCATGAATGGGGTAGGTAGCGCTCGGCGATCACGATGTCGCTTTGGGCGCAGATGGCGGAAAGCGCGCGTTCTTCGATCCGATCACGCCCGCGCGCCATCACGAGCCGCCAGTCGCGTTCGTCCCGCGCGATGGTAAGGATGCAAAAGGCAGTTGAACAGCGCGCGTCCGGCCACTGCGCGAGCGGGATCGGCGCGCTCGCAACTCCGGCCAGTTCGAGCAGATTGTCGCGGGTGTAAGAGGAATTGCTGTCCCGCAACGACAGTAGCCGGGCAGCGTTGCCCTGCCCGGTGATGATCCCAACTTGCCGTCCGTCACGCCCGATGAGGATATCAGGAACAGGCGTAACCAAGAGCATCAGGATGCCGGAAGTAACGGGCACCAGTCCGAGCAGCCGCCTTCGCCCGCGCCACAAGGCGAGCCACAAGCCACCGGCCACAAAAACCGCGATGTTGGCATGGCTCATCTGCGGCATCAGTTTGACTGCGCCGGGTTGGCTGGCGGTGAAGTGAGCGAGCGCCAGCAGCAGATCGAGTGAGGCCTTCACCAGCCACCAGGCAGGAGCGCCCAAGCCAATCAGATCAAGCGCGAGCGCCAGCGCGATCAGTGGCATTGAGGCAAACGTCACCAGCGGTATTGCAACGAGATTGGCCAGCGCGCCGTAAAGCCCGGCGCGGTGAAAGTGGAACAGCACGATTGGCATGAGCGCCAGTTCGATCACGAAGCCGGTGGCAAACAGCATGACAGCCTTGCGTCCGAGCCTGACAATCGCAGCCTCATCGCGCGGCGCGAGGAATGCGCGCGCAGGTGCTGCCGATGACAGGGCAACAATCGCCAGCACTGCCGAAAAGCTCATCTGAAAGCTCGGTCCAATGGCGCTTTCGGGCCAAAGCAGCAGCACAAATCCCGCCGCGACTGCCACCATGCGCATGGATAGGGCATCGCGCCCAAGCGCCATCGCGATCAGCACCAGCATCGCCGCCGCGCACGACCGTACCGTGGGCACCTCGGCACCGGTCAAAAGCGTATATCCCAGCCCCGCCAGCGCACCGCAGGCCGCTGCCATCACGGGCAAGCGCACGCGCAGCGCGAGCGCCGGCCAGAGCGCAAGCAACCGGATCGCCACCAGATAGGCCGCCGCGATCACCGCGCTCACATGCAGCCCGCTGATCGAGAGCAGGTGCGTTAGCCCGGCATCGCGCATGGCGGTATCGTCGCGTTCATCGATTGCGCCCCGGTCACCGCTGGCAAAGGCCGCCGCGATAGTGCCTGCCGAGCCTTCGACACGGGCGCGGACATGGGCCGAGAGCGTGCGTTGCAACGCCTTGAGCCCGCGTCCCGGCGGCGCGGGGCTGATCACCTCGACCTCGCCCAGCGCGCTGCCGGTTGCGGCAAGGCCTTTGAACCAGGCAGCACGGGCAAAGTCATAAGCCCCCGGCAGCATCGGCGGTGCGGGCGGCATCAGCCGCACGCGCATCCTGACGACCGCGCCCTCTGATACCGCTGCTCTATCAAGGCGTGTCGCAGGCACATTGACCCTGATCTTGCGTGCCGTGCCGGTTCCTGCGTCGCGCACCGCCAGCGTCAGACGGACCCGCTCCTCGGCGGGCTGGTCCTCGCGGTCGAGGACATAGCCTTCGACGCGCTCAATTGCTGGGCGCGCGATGGGCTGAGCACCGACCATCTCGGAGCGCGCCCAGATCACGGCGACACCGGCTGCAAACACGATTGCGCAGGCCACCACCGCCTGACGAAGGTTGCTGCGCGTCTCGTCGGCCACGCTGCCATAGGGCCACAGCGCCAGTGCGGCGATTGCGAGCGTCAGGCTGGCACCGATCACCGCGAGCCATTGCCACGGACTGGCAAGGGCAAACCAGGCAAAGATCCCGCACCCGAATACCACGGCAAGCCATGGCGCACGATCAAATCCGGCGCTGGCCAGTGCCGCCTCGCAGCGGTCAGCCAGCCAACCGAGCGCCCGCCCGCTGGACAAGCGCGCGCCACTTTGCCAAGGGCGAGCGCGATGCGGGGCGGTGTCAGGAGCCTCCCCCGCCTCGTCTCCCATCGGAATGAACGGCGCATCACGCATCGGCCACCCTTCCTCCGGCCCGCTTGTGGATGAAGCCCCTAGAAGAAAACAGGAATTCACGCTCCATGGCAAGCGAAAGCAGCGCACAGGCACCAGCAGGCACTCAGGCGGTGGTGACCCGCTTTGCGCCCTCGCCCACGGGTTTTCTTCATATCGGCGGGGCGCGCACGGCGTTGTTCAACTGGCTCTATGCGCGCCATCACGGCGGGCGCGCGCTGCTGCGGATTGAGGATACCGACGCCAAGCGTTCAACCCAGGAGGCGATCGATGCAATCCTCGATGGCCTTGCTTGGATGGGCCTCGATTATGATGACGCGCCGGTCTTCCAGTCGCACCGCGCGGCGCGCCATGCTGAAGTGGCGCAGCAATTGCTGGCTGCCGGCCATGCCTACAAGTGCTTTGCCACGCCCGAAGAACTGGAAGCCATGCGCGAGGATCAGCGCGCGCAGAAGCAGCCGTTGCGCTATGACGGGCGCTGGCGCGACCGCGATCCGGCGGAGGCTCCGGCGGGTGTACCCTTTACGATTCGTATCAAGACTCCGCTTGAAGGTGCTGTAACCATTGAGGATCAGGTTCAGGGCCCGGTAACAGTCCGCAATGAGGAACTTGACGATTACATCATCCTGCGCGCCGATGGCACGCCGACTTACATGCTCGCGGTGGTGGTAGATGATCACGACATGGGGGTCACCCACGTTATCCGCGGCGATGATCACCTCAACAATGCCTTTCGGCAATTACCGATCATCCGCGCGATGAATGCGATCGAGGGCAATTGGCCCGATCCGGTCTATGCGCATATTCCGCTGATCCACGGCAGCGATGGGGCCAAGTTGTCCAAGCGCCACGGCGCCTTGGGGGTCGAGAGCTATCGCGACGAGATGGGCATTCTGCCCGAGGCGCTGTTCAACTATCTTCTGCGTCTGGGCTGGGGGCATGGTGACCGCGAGGAGATAAGCCGCGCTGAAGCCATTGAATTGTTTGATCTTGCAGGCGTCGGCAAAAGCCCTTCGCGCTTTGATCTCAAGAAGCTGGAAAACCTCAACGGACACTACCTGCGAGAAGCTGATGATGCGCGGCTCGCTGCGTTGGTGGCGGCACGGATGGGCAGCGCTGCGGATCAGGCCCTGCTCGCGCGGGCCATGCCGGTGCTAAAGCCGCGTGCGAAGAACCTTAACGAACTGGCGGAAAGTGCTGAGTTTCTGTTCGCGAAACGTCCGCTGGAACTGACTGCCAAGGCCGCCGAACTGCTGACGAGTGAGGCGCGTGCAACATTGCGCGCAATTTACACAGCGCTCGATGCCCAAAACGACTGGACAAGCGAAGCTCTCGAAGCCACTACGAAAGCGCTGGCCGAGACACTGGGATTGGGTCTCGGCAAGCTGGCACAACCAATGCGCGCGGCGCTGACCGGGACGACAACCTCCCCCGGCATCTTCGATGTTCTCGTCCTCCTGGGACGCGACGAAGCTCTCGCCCGGCTCGACGCGCAAGCGGCGTAAGCTGCGAGCAAACTTGGACAGGAGACACACCTTGGCAGACAAGTCCGCGACCCTCGATCTGGGCGGCACGAGCCACGAATATGCGGTCATCAAGGGCAGCACTGGCCCGGATGTTATTGATATCCGGAAACTTTATGCCCAGACTGGCGCTTTCACCTTCGATCCCGGCTTTACGTCAACGGCGAGCTGCGAAAGCGCGCTGACCTATATCGATGGCGATGAGGGCGTGCTGCTGCATCGCGGCTATCCGATTGGCCAGCTCGCCGAACATTCGAGCTTCATGGAAGTGAGCTACCTCCTCTTGAACGGCGAATTGCCGAGCAAGGACGAGCTTGACGATTTCACCTATACCATCACTCGCCACACGATGCTGCACGAGCAGCTGATGACGTTCTATCGCGGATTCCGCCGCGATGCGCACCCGATGGCGATCATGTGCGGCGTGGTCGGCGCGCTGTCGGCGTTCTATCACGACAGCACCGATATTTCCGATCCTTCGCACCGCACGATCAGTTCGCACCGCCTGATCGCCAAGATGCCGACGATCGCGGCGATGGCTTACAAGTATTCGATCGGCCAACCGTTTATCTATCCGGACAACTCGCTGAGTTACACGGGCAATTTCCTGCGCATGACGTTTGGCGTCCCGGCTGAGCCTTATGAGGTGATCCCGGCAGTGGAACGTGCGATGGATCGCATCTTCATTCTTCATGCCGATCACGAGCAGAATGCCTCGACCTCGACCGTGCGCCTGGCAGGCTCATCGGGGGCGAACCCGTTTGCCTGCATCGCGGCGGGGATTGCCTGCCTGTGGGGCCCGGCACATGGCGGCGCGAACGAAGCGGCGCTCAACATGCTCAAGGAAATCGGCACGCCCGACAAGATCAAGCATTACATCGAGCGCGCGAAGGACAAGAATGATCCCTTCCGCCTGATGGGATTTGGCCACCGTGTCTACAAGAACTATGATCCGCGCGCGACGGTGATGCAAAAGACGGTGCGTGAGGTGTTCGACGCTTTGAAGGTCAATGACCCGCTGTTCGAGACCGCATTGCAGCTGGAAGAAATCGCACTCAACGATGATTATTTCATCGAGAAGAAGCTGTTCCCCAATGTCGATTTCTATTCGGGCATCATTCTCTCGGCGATCGGTTTCCCGACCACGATGTTCACGGCCCTGTTTGCGCTCGCCCGCACGGTGGGCTGGGTGGCGCAGTGGAACGAGATGATTTCCGATCCCGGCCAGAAGATCGGGCGCCCGCGCCAGCTCTACACCGGCCCGACCGAGCGCGACTATGTGCCGCTTAATCAGCGCTAATCTGCGTTAAGTCCGCCTAATCGTGATGAAGCTCGCCGTGATCTTTCTTGGCGGGCTGTTGATGGCCCTGGGCGCCCTGTGGACGCTTCAGGGCCTCGGCATTCTGGAATGGCCGCCTCAAAGCCCCATGCTCGCGCAGCGTGAGTGGGCGCTTTATGGTGCGATAGCGGTGATGATCGGTGCTGTGATTGCCTGGCTGGCAAGCCGCATCAGCGACCCCCGCCCCTAGCCTGCCTGTGGCAGGTCGAGGGTAAAGGCCGCGCCCGCGGCCGGCTCGCTTACCAGTGACAACTCCCCTCCCATCGCGCGGGCCAGCAGGCGGGCGATGTAGAGGCCAAGGCCCGAACCCTTGTCGGTGCCGCCTGCACTGTCGCGGCCGAGCCGTTCGAACTTTGCGAAGATACGCGCTGCCTGATCGGTGCTGATGCCGGGCCCCTCGTCGCGCACGGTTACCGTTGCGCGCCCATTCGCGGCAGGAGCGGCTGTGATCGCCACCCGGCTCCCCTCCGGCGAATAGGCGACCGCATTGCCCACCAGATTGATAAGGATCTGCATCACCCGGCGAAACTCGCCGAGCGCAACAGCCGTGCCTTCCTCGCCGCTCACTTCCAGCGTGATCTGCTTGTCGCGCGCGCGCACGCCGAGAATGCCGACTGCCTTTATCGCGGCGTCCACCAGATCGACCTCCTCGGTGATGGTGGCAAAGCCGGGCGCTTCGACCACTTCCAGATCGGCAAGGTCATCGAGCATCCCCGACAAGTGCTGCGCGGCGCTCGCGATGGTGGCGGCGTAGTGGCAGTAATCCTGATGCAGCGGCCCGGCAAGGCGCGCGCGGATCGTCTCGGCATTGGCGGTGATGCGCGCCAGGGGCTGGCGCAAGGCCGGGGTGAGGGTGCGCCCGAAAAGGCGGCTTTCTTCGCGGGCGTCGCTCGCAGGCGCAGGCGCGGCAAGCGGTTCATCGGCAATCAGCAGCAGTTCAAAGCCGAGCGGTTCGCGCCCGGCGCCGTATTCGGCGACTGGCAACAGCCGCGCGCGCCACGCGCGACCAGACCCGGGAACCCGGCACACAGCACCATCAAGCAAGCGCCAGTGAAGCGGTCGGCGGTGGGCAATGTCGGGCAGTTCGACCAGTTCGCTCCATACCGCGCCCGGCCGCTGGGCCACCGCAGCGGCCAGATCTGCCCCATCCGCGCTCAGGGCACCGATTGTCTGCACCTGCTGGCGGGCGTCGAGCCGCAGAGTGATTTCGGCGCTCGCCCGGTCGATGGCATCGAGATAGGCCGCAAGCGCATGGCTGCTGGCGAAGGCTGCCGGACTGCGCTGCCAGCTTTCAACCAGCAATTCGCAGCCGCCGCCCGCTTCCTGCCCGCGCGGGTGGATCCGCACGAAACCGCTGATGATATCCTCGCCGTCAAAGGCGCTGAAAGCGCGCGCGATCCTGAGGCCGATGGCGCGCGCGTGCTGCACCTGTTCGAGCAGTTCGGGAATGGCCAGCGTGCCCGGCAATGTCCCGCCGCAGCGTTCCTGAAGCAGCGCGAGCGGCGTGTCCGCGCTTAGCAGCCGGTCGTGATCGTCGGTCAGCCCGCGCGCGGCGGAAAAGGTCTCGGCCTCGCGGATCATTCAGCCGCGCTCCGGCACGGCAGCGGCAAGGCCCGCGGCAAGCTGAGCGCGGGCCTGCTGCGGCGCGAGCTGGGCGATGGCAAGAAGCTGCGGCCCGATAGGAGCGCTGATCAGCAGCAGCTGGCGCTCGATCCCTGCAACGTCCAGCCCCGCTGCCCGCAAGGCCAGCGCAAGATGCGCGGCCTGCCCGTCGTGGCAGGCCAGCACTGCCTGCGAACGCGGCACACCGCCCAGCGCTGCAAGCCCTTGAGCAAAAAGGGCAAGCCCGGCGCGGTCGAATGAAAGGCAAGCCACCACCGCCCGGCGCATGGCGGTCACCAGGCGTTGCAACAAGGCAAGCCGGGTCGCACCTTCGTCATAGCCCGATGCCAAGGCCGCAAGCCCCGTCGCCAAAGGCGGATCCGCGAGGCTTTCGCCGTGCTTGATTGCTGCTCTCAGCAGGTCGGCAGGCAATTCGGTCAAGGGCAGTTCCATGCGCCGCTGGCTCTGAAGAAAGCGGGTCTGCGCCGCCAGCGCCGTCATGGCGAGCTCGGCCACGATGGCATCATCGGAGGCAATCAATTCCTGAAGCAGCGGGCTGAGCACCGGATCAAGCGAAAGCCGCTGCTCGAATCGTTCGGCCAGTTGCCCTTCGAGCGCGAGGCTGTGGACATGGGCAAGCAGGGCATCATCGCTGGCAAGCCTCTCGGCAAGCACATCGGCTGCGCGGTCGCTTTCCCCGCCGGGTGGAAGCGCGCCGCGCCCGCCCGCGACAAGCTGCCGCGCGAGATCGCGCAGCATGCCGCGAACCCGCGCCACCACCGCCTCGCTGACCAGCGCAGGGCCGTCGCTTGCCAGCAAGTGGCGCAGCACCGGCAGTGCGGCCTCGGCCGCGCGTGCGCTGCGGGCAAGTTCGTGCGCGAGCATGTGCCCGTGCGAAGATTGCGCTGGAAGCTCGGCAGAATCCATGCCCATATCGGCGCTTATAGGCGCAAGGGGGTTAATTGTGCGCCAAGAGAATTGCGAATAGTCTCATTCCGGGATGGATGGCACCGGCCTTGCCAACAGCGCCTGCGCGAGCGCGGCCAGTGCGAACAAGGCGGCGGCTTGCGCCAGCCACCCCAGCCCCGCCCCCAGCGTCATCACCGCAATCTGGGCCGTGCGATCGCGCCAGAAGGCGGCTGCCAGCGGTCGTGCCGCGCGCTGCGCCAACCGCGCTGTTCCGATTGCAAGCGGCGCCAGCGCGGCCAATGCGCTGGGGCCGAGCGCAGCGCTTAGCGCAAGCACCACGAGGCCATCGCGGCCCGGATCGTTGAGCCGGGCCCAAACGGCGGCGTGCTTGCCGCCCAGCACGCCGCGCCTGATCCGTCCGAATGCGGCTGCAAGATCGAACAGCCAGCTTCCCAGCAAGCTTGCCATCATCGCTGCCAGCACCCAGCCTGCGACCGCAGCGGCCATCCCTGTGAGCAGGCTGGCCGCCGCGCCGAGGTTGGCTGCCGCCTCTGCCCCGTCGTCGGTGCGCAGCGCGAACCTTGCGCCCAGCGCCTCGGTAAAGGCCAGCGTCGGCGCGCTCCATGAGGCAGGCTCGCGTTGCTGCGCGATCATCGCCTGTTCTGCCCGGCTCAGGCTCTCCGCTGCATCAGCGATCAGGCCCGGCGCGCTGACCTGCGGCGACGGCGTCAGCGTGTGGCCGGGCGTGCCTGCTTGCAGGGCCATGCGCAAAAGCAGCGAGATTGCGTTGCTGTCGGGCGGAAAATCACCCAGTCGTTGCGCAGGGGCGGCGCGTATCACGGCCACGCCTGCCCAGCAGCGAGCAGCGTCAATCTCGGGGAAACGCATCGCCTGCGGATCGTCTGCGGGCAAGCACAGCACCATCTTGCGCAGCGGCTGACCCCGCCCTTGGGGCGCGAATAGGGCAATCAGGGTGTGCTGATCGGGCACCAGCCCATCCGCCAGCAGCACCAGCTCATCCTCGACATGCACCAGAGAGGCAAGGCCGCTGAATGCCACCAGGCGGCGGAACCCGATGCCATGCGCGCGGCACTCGCGTTCGGCCTGTGCAAGCGTCTCGTCTGCGGCATGGCCGAGCACCACCACCTGTTCGCAGCCCAGCGCCCGCGCGAGTTCGGCCTGCCATGCCAGCACGGTGCGCCCTGCAAGCGTAAGACCGGCGCGCAAGGTGCCGTGCGAGGACCCACGATCGGCAGCCAGCAGAGCGGTGCGCATACGAAACCTCGGGCCGTTGATCACCGAACAGGATGCGCCCAACGCTATCCGAACGCCAGCGCGCCGTGCAAGCCCACCGCTATGCTATTCCCCAAGCATGGCGGCGGCGCGCGAACCGTGATCAGCGCGTCAGGCGCGTAACGATGGTTTCGATCTGGCGGATCACGCCAGGCTCGCCCGGTGCTGCGGCCAGCGCATGTTCGGCGGCGGCGAGCAGTTCTTCGGCGTTGAAGCTGGCGGCAAGGCCTTTCAGCCGCATTGCGGCCACTGTCCAGTTGCCATCGCAGCGCGAACGCTTGAGCAGATCGAGCTGGCGCGCGGCGCTTTCGACAAAGGCGTAGCGCAGCTCGCGCAACAGCGCTGCATCATCGCCCGCAGCAGCGGCGAGCGTGGCATCAAGAGCTCCGTGATCATAGGCCATCGACCCTGTGTGCAGCACAACAGGTTAAAGTGGGGTTTATCATCGGCCTTGGTGTGATACGATGAATTATGGGACAGCGATACACAGTTCGCTCTTTGGGCAAGGGCGCAGGTTCGGATCGGTCACACGAGGGCGGGGGCGGTGCCTTGCTGCTTGATGGCAGTCTGGAACTTGATGCCGCCGATCAGCCCCTTACGCTGGATCAGCCGCTGGATGAGATGCCCGACGACGACGTCCTGGTTCCAACCCCTGCACGCCCCAGCCCGGTGCCGCTCGCCTTGGCGGTGATTGCAGTCGCGGGGTGGACGGGCTTTTATGGCTGGGCGGTGCGTGGCGAGCTGGCCGGGCTTGCGGCAGCCCCGCGTCTGGCTGCCGGCATGATTGCCGAATGGGCGGTGCCCGTGCTGCTTGTCGGCATTGGCTGGCTGATCGCCATGCGCAATTCGCGCGCCGAAGCCGCGCGCTTTGCCAGCAGCGCCGCGCTGCTCAGGCAGGAAAGCGCCGCGCTTGAGGGCAGGCTCATAACGGTTAACCGCGAATTGAGCCTCGCGCGCGAATTTCTTGCCGCCCAGTCGCAGGAACTCGAAGCGCTCGGGCGGATCGCGGCTGAGCGGATTGCGCGCCATGCCAGCGAGTTGCAGGAGTTGATCCAGCACAACGGCGCCGAGGTGAACACGATTGCGACCACGTCGGAAAGCGCGCTCGCCAATATGAACCGCCTGCGCGATGATCTTCCGGTGGTGGCCAATTCGGCGCGCGATGCGACCAACCAGATCGGTAATGCCGGGCGCATGGCCAATGACCAGCTCGAAAAGCTGGTGGCAGCATTTGATCGGCTCAACCAGTTCGGCACGGCCGCTGCTGCCGAAGTCGGCCGACTCGAAGCGCAGGTGGACAAGACACTGGCGGGTTTTGAAGCGCAGGTGCAGCGGGTCGAGAGCGCGGTCACGGGCCGCTTTGCCGAGGCACGCAGCGAGGCCGAAGCTTTCGCCGCACAGCTCGATGCCTCGGAAGATGCCGCGCGCCTGCAATTGAAAGACCGCTTTGCCACGCTGCACCACGAGATGCTCGAAAAGCTCAGCATGGTTGAGGATGCCGACCGCGCGATCGCTGCCGCCGCTGCCGAGCGGCTCGAACAGGTGCGGGCCGAAATGGCCGCCATCAGCAGTCAGATCGCGGCCGACGAGCGGGATTTCGCCGAGGCGCTCGAACAGCGTCAGGCAGCGTTCGAAACCCACGAAGCCCAGGCCAGCGAAGTGCTGGCCCAGCGTCTTGCCGCGCTTGACGATGCTTTAAGCCAGAGGCGCGAGGCGCAGCTTGCCGAAACCGAAAAACTGATCGCCCAGGGCACCGCGATGGCGGGGCAACTCGATGCGCTGGGTGCACTGATCGGGCGAATCCAGCAGGCAAGCCTTGCGGCCCGCAACGAGCTTGGCACCGGGCTGGGCACGCTCGCCGAACAGCTGGCAGCCAAGCAGCGCGGGCTCGTCGCCACGCAAGGCGAACTGGCAAGCCTGACCGATGCAAGCGTGCGGCTGCTTGAAATCATCCAGTCGGGCGCCCGGTTTGCCCGCGAGGATCTGGCGGGGAGTATCGCTACAGCGGCGGGCCAGCTCGGCGCTGCCGAGGCCCGTGCTGCCGGTGTCAGCAGCCTGATGCTCGACAGCGTAGCCAAGGGCGCGAACCTCGATGCCTATCTGATCAAGGCGCGCGGCGAAATCGCTGCCACTGATGCTGCGATCCGTGAGCTTGAGGCAGGGCTTGCGGCGCGCAGCGAGGATGCGCTGGCCCGCCTTGCGGGGCTACGCGGCGGGTTTGCGCGCCTTGCCGAGGAAAGCGGCACGCTCGCCGAGGCCAGTCAGGAAACGCTGCGCGCCAGCCTGGGCGAGATCGAAGCGGCAATCAGCGCCAGCCTCGCAGCGCTCGAAGAAGCAGCCGCGAGCCGCCTGCCCGCGCTTGCCCAAGGGGTCGGGGTTGAGGCCGTCGCAGCGCTCGAACGCAGTTTGCGGATGGAGGCGGCGGCGACCATCGGGAAGCTCGAACAATCGGCAGCCCATGCCTCGGGCATCGGCCGCGAGGCGGTGGTGCAGCTGCGCGATCAGCTCGCCATGGTGAATGAACTGACCGGCAATCTCGAACAGCGCGTGGCCCGTGCACGCGAGCTGGCCGAGGAACAGGTCAATAATGATTTCGCGCGGCGCATGGCGCTGATCACCGAGAGCCTCAATTCCGCAGCCATCGACATTGCGGCGGCGATTTCCGCAGAGGTTCCCGATACGGCATGGCAGGCCTATCTCAAGGGCGATCGCGGCATCTTTACCCGCCGCGCAGTGCGGCTCATCGATGCTGCCACCACGCGCGAGATCGCCGAGATGTATGAGCGTGACGATGCCTTTCGCGGCCATGTCAGCCGCTATATCCACGATTTCGAAGCAATGCTGCGCTCGCTGCTGTCCGCGCGCGGCGGCAATGTGATGAGCGTGACGATGCTGGGATCGGACATGGGCAAGCTTTACGTCGTGCTCGCCCAGGCGATCCAGCGCCTTCGCAACTGATCAGCGCGCTATTGACGGCGGCGGCTTGGGCAGGAAGTCGATATCCGCCATCGTCACCCACCCTGCCTCGTAATTGGCAACGAACAGCGCGGTCAGGCCTGCTGCCACCAGCGTGGCGCGCCCCATCAGACGGCGCGGATTGAAATTGACCGGCGCGCTTTCCGCCTGCCCCGGCACCAGCGCCTCCCCCGCCTCCTCGGCTGTGCGCACGCCGAAAGGCAGCAACAGAAACGCGCTGAACACCCAGAACAGGAAATAGATCGCAAGGATCGACGTGATCTGCATTACGCGCTCGCGCTCTGCGGCATCAGCACGCGCCCTTGCGGGCGCTTGCCTGACCAGCGCTGCGCGGCGCGGCGCGCGGCAAGCCGGGCGGCTTCGTGCACAGCGGCGGGATCGCGCGCGGCGGGGCCTTTCAATTGCTGGATCGCAACCAGGATATCGCTTTGCGCCTCGGCGATGAAATCCGGCATGTCCTCGTCCAGAGGCAGGCCGATCGCTTCCACCAGCGGAGGCGCGCCCTTGGCCAGCACGACAACGACCACACCCTCGCCCGCGATGCGGCGGCGCATGGTGATCGCCTCGCCATTGGCGGGGGCGATAATGTCGCCATCGAGCACGAGCCGCCCGGCGCGCACCTGTGCGATCACGCCGGGTTCGCCCGGTGCAAGCCGCACCAGATCGCCATTGGCCTGCACCACCTGCTTGGGGATGCCGCAAGCCTTGCCCACCCGCGCCTGTTCGCGCATGTGGCGCATCTCGCCGTGAACGGGGACGAGGATTTGGGGGCGCAGCCAGCTATAAAGCGCCTCCAGCTCAGGCTTGCCGGGATGGCCCGAGACATGGATGAAGGCCTGCCGATCGGTCACCATCGCGATCCCGCGCGCAGCAAGCTGGTTCTGAATGCGACCGATGGCGATTTCGTTGCCTGGGATCTGACGCGAGGAGAAGAGCACCACATCGCCTGCCGCAAGCTCTATCGGGTGATTGTTTTCGGCCATGCGCGACAGCGCGGCGCGCGGCTCGCCCTGGCCTCCCGTGGCCAGGATCAGCACTTCGCCGCGCGGCAGCCGCATCGCGGTGTCGAAATCGACCGGCGCGGGGAAATCGGCAAGATAGCCATTATCCTGCGCAACATCGATGATCCGTTCCAATGAACGGCCCGCCACGCAGATCTTGCGCCCGGTCTCGCGCGCGACTTCGCCCAATGTCTGGAGCCGTGCGACATTGCTCGCAAAAGTGGTGACGACCACGCGCTTGCCCGCGTGGCGCGAAACTTCCTCCATCATCGCGCGGTGCACCGCGCCTTCGCTGCCCGACGGCTTGGGATTGAACACATTGGTCGAATCGCACACCAGCGCCAGCACGCCTTCATCGCCGATCGCGCGCAATTCCTCTTCGGTGGTGGGCTCCCCGATGATCGGTTCTTCATCGAGCTTCCAGTCGCCGGTGTGAAACACGCGGCCATAAGGCGTTTCGATCAGCACGGCGTTGCCTTCCGCGATCGAGTGCGCCAGCGGCAGGTAGGTGACAGTGAACGGCCCGAGTGCGAGCGGCCCGTGGTCTTCGGGAATGATCTTGAGTTCGACCTTGCCCAGCAGCCCTGCCTCCTCCAGCTTGCGTGCCACCAGATCGGCCGTAAAGGGCGTGGCGTAAAGCGGCACGCCAAGCTCGCCTGCGAAATAGGGCACCGCGCCGATATGATCCTCGTGCGCGTGGGTGAGGACGATACCGATCAGGTTCTCAGCGCGCTCCTCGATGAAATCGAGATCGGCAAACACCAGATCGACACCGGGATATTCATTGCCCGAAAAGGTCATGCCCAGATCGACCATCAGCCACTGGCCCTGGCAGCCGTAGAGATTGACGTTCATGCCAATCTCGCCCGATCCGCCAAGCGCGAGGAACAGCAATTCATCTTCGGGGGTGAAGTCTTTTTTCAAGGTGGTTCCAATTGTTCAAGCAAGCGCCCGGCGCGCCAGAATGGCCAGCCCGTCAAGCGTCAGATCGGCATCGACATGATCGAAGATTTCGGTGGCATCATCGAACAGGATGGCAAGGCCGCCGGTTGCGACTACCTTGGCCGGCCTTCCGATTTCAGCTTGCATCCGCGCGACAAGTCCTTCCATCATCGCGACATAGCCCCAGAATACCCCGATCAGCATCTGATCTTCGGTGTTGCGCCCGATCACGCTGCGGCTTTCGGGCGCGCGGATCGCGATGCGGGGGAGCTTTGCCGTCTTGCCGACCAACGCATCGAGGCTGAGGTTGATCCCTGGCGCGATCGAGCCGCCCTTGTAGGCGCCGGTAAAGTCCACCATCTCGAACTTGGTCGCGGTGCCAAAATCGACGACGATCAGATCGCCGCCATATTTGTGGTGGGCCGCAAGGATATTGAGCGCGCGGTCAGCCCCCAGCGAGCTTGGCTGATCGACATCGAGCGCAAAGGGCCATGCGGCCTTGCCATGGCCTGCAAAGATCGGCGTGATGCCGAAATATTTCTGGCACAGAACGGTGAGATTGTGATCGGCGCGCGGCACCACCGAGGCCACGATCACGTGTTCGATTTCGCTACGCCCCACGCCCTCGATCTTGAGCAATTGCAACAGCCACACGGCATATTCATCGCCGGTGCGGCGCGGATCGGTAGCGATGCGCCAGCGCGCGCGGGTGGTGTGGGTGCCGTCGGCGTTCAATTCAAACAGCGCAAAGACCACATTGGTGTTTCCGACATCAGCGCCGAGCAGCATGGGGCAAGCCTTTCCTCAAACCAGCCATTACACGAGATCGCCTGCGCGAATGACACGTTCTTGTCCATCCGCCAAGCGCAGGCGCAGCGCGCCATCGGACTCGTCAAGGCCGGCAAAAATGCCCGACAGCCTCATCCCTTCGGCATCGTGGACGGTGAGGGGTGAGCCCTGATGATGGATCGCGCCATTGAGGAACGCCTGCAAGGTCACGCCAAGGCCATAGCTGCGCCAGTCGGCAAGGCGCGTCGCGAAATGGCGTGCGAGGCTGGCGGCGAAGCTTGCGAGATCGGGCACGGGGCCATGATCGGCGAGCGCGGCGGTCTTGCGGTCGGGCAGTTGCGGCGCGCGGGCAAGGTTGACCCCTACCCCCACGATCACGCTGCCGCGCACCATCTCAAGCAATATCCCTGAAAGCTTGCCGCCATCCAGCAGCACATCATTGGGCCATTTCAGGCCAAGCGCTTCGCCGCTTCCGAGCGCCTCGGCGCAAGCATCGCGCACGCCAAGCGCTGCGACGAAGCTGAGCGAGGCAGGCGGCGGGCCGCCTTCGGAAAGGCGCACCGCGCACGAACCCATGAAATTGCCCGCGCCATCAAACCATATCCGTCCCTGCCGCCCCCTCCCGGCACTCTGGCGGCGGGCGACCAGCCACTCACCCTCGGGCACAGCGTCTCCGGCGCGCAGGGCATTCGCCAGATCGGCGTTGGTCGAGCCGGTCTGATCGACGAGGCGGATCAAACCGCCAGGAACAGCGCGGCGGCTGCCTTGTCGGCGAGATCGGTCAGCGACGGCGTCAGCAGGTAGCCAAGGGGCGAGATGATCAGCGCGGTCAGCGCCAGCAGCATCCAGTGCGCCGCCCCGCTGCGCCCGCGCACCACATCGGCAGGCTCATCGAAGAACATCACCTTCACGAACTTGATGTAATAGAATGCGCCGATCACGCTTGCCGCGATCGCAATCGCGCCGAAGGTCACCAGCCCAGCTTCGACTGTCGCCTGAAAGATCACGAACTTGCTGTAAAAGCCGAGCAGCGGCGGAATGCCCGCAAGGCTGAACATGAACAGGAGCAGCGCCCAGGCAATCACAGGCTGGGTGATCGACAGCCCGCGAATGTCGGCAAAGGTTTCGAACAAGGCGCCGTCGCTTCCGCGCAGCATCAGGAGGGCAACAAAGCTCCCCACACTCATCGCGACATAGATGAACAGGTAAACCAGCATCGCAGCTGCCCCCGCCTGATTGGCGACCGCAAGACCAAGCAGGATAAAGCCGACATTGTTGATCGAGGAATAGGCAAGCAGGCGCTTGAGGTTTTCCTGCCCGATTGCGCCCAATGCGCCGAACACGATCGAGGCCAATGCTGCAAACATCACGATCTGCTGCCAGGCGGCGACTTGCCCGCCGAACACCTCGAACACCACCCGTGCGGTGAGCGCCACACCCGCCACCTTGGGCGCGGTGGCGAAGAAGGCCGTCACCGGGGTCGGCGCGCCTTCGTAAACGTCGGGCGTCCACATGTGGAAGGGCACGGCGGCGATCTTGAAGGCCAAGCCCGCCATGACGAAGATCAGCCCGATCAGCGCGCCCAGTTGCAATTCGCCCTCAAGCCCCGCGCGCACGCCCATGAACTGGGTGCTCCCGGTAAAGCCATAGAGAAGGCTCATCCCATACAGGATGATCCCGGATGCGAGCGCGCCCAGCACGAAATATTTCAGCCCCGCCTCACCCGATCTGATGTCGCGGCGCAGGATCGCCGCGAGCACATAGGCCGTAAGGCTGTTGAGTTCGAGGCCGAGGTAAAGGCTCATGAAATCATTGGCCGAAACCATGATGCTCATGCCCACGCTCGCGAAGATGATAAGGATCGGATATTCCGCACGCAGGCCGCGTTCTGAGCCTGCCGCTGCGCTGTTGAAAAAGGCAGGGGCCACTATCAGTGCGGCAATCGCAGCGAGATAGATCAGCGCCTTGGCGAACAGGGCGAAGGTATCAATCTGGAGGAGGCCGCCAAAGGCGAGCGTGGCGGGCCCGTCGGCGCCGAGATGGAGGCCCGGAACCAGCATAATGCCTGCGCCAAACAGCGCAGCGGCTGCCAGCACGCTGACAAGGCGCGCTGCGGCATCGCCGCGGAAGGCCGCGATCATCAGCAGCGCAAGGCCCGCGCCTGTCAGCAGCAATTCAGGCGCGATCAGCGCAAAGGAATGGGCAAAGTCCATCAGTGGGCGCCCTCCTTGTGCGACGCAGAATGTTCAAGGTGATTGGCCGCGTGCTCGCGCGGCGGCCCCATGAGAGGGTTGCTGTCACTCATAGGCGCGGCGGCGGAAATCCGGGCATCGAGCGCGGCGATATCGGCACGCATAGGGGCGAGGAAGCTTTCGGGGTAAACGCCCATCCACAAGACAACCGCCGCAATCGGCACCATCATGGCCCATTCGCGCAGCGTCATGTCGCCCATCGCGGCGGCATCGGCATTGCCCTGAGCGCCAAACGCCACGCGGCGGTAAAGGTAAAGCATATAGGCCGCGCCCAGAATGATGCCAGTGGTCGAAACCAGCGCCACAAGGGTCGAGGTCTGGTAAATCCCGGCAAGCGACAGGAACTCGCCCACAAACCCGCTCGTGCCCGGAAGGCCAATGCTCGCCATCGTGAACAGCAGCAAGAACAGCGCATAATAGGGCATGTTGATCGAGAGGCCCCCATAACGCGCAATCTCGCGGGTGTGGAGGCGATCATAGATCACGCCGACGCACAGGAACAGCGCGCCCGAAACCAGCCCGTGGGAGAGCATCACGATCATCGC
>VFQU01000174.1_pt1 | contig 71772 bp, 64 predicted proteins | sample 3512311 | NCBI WGS metagenome assembly VFQU01 (sample SAMN10412377, study PRJNA504923) | tailings metagenome | isolation source: Relicate 3 Philex TSF3 active mining site | place: Philippines: Tuba, Benguet | collected 2017-08-29 | reverse complement strand
CAGGCTGCTGTGATGGAAGAATATTGTGTACGTTACACAGGTCTAGAACATTACCGATGCTTGGCTATATCGTCTCCCTGGGCTGAGCCAACCTGAAAAATGGTGGCATGAAGAAAAGCTAGAGAACGCTTGTCCAGATTGCGGTCAGTCCTGGAGCGGTACGAGAACTTGCCAGTGTGGACGATCTCCAGATGTGTGAAACAGAACCCGCCAAGGAAAAAATGATCCGCTTCACTGCGGATCTACCTGAATCTCTGCATCGTCGTTTCTCGATTTATGCAGTGAGAGAAGGCAAGGATAAAGTTGTACTGTTGCGGGAGTGGCTGGAAGAGAAGCTGAGAAACAGTGGGTGTTGATTTCAGCTCTCTCAATTAAGAATTGTGAATTAAGAGAACCTTATTTGGGTTTTCAAGTCTGCAAACTTAAAGTCTCGCGAGGGTATTTGATTATGAACCGCAAACTTGCTATCGTGCTGTTTGCTCTGCCCTTCGGAATGTCTGCTGCATTGACTAGATCTGCATCGGCAACTGATCAACTTGACAGACACCCCCCTGTCGTCGTAGCCCAACGATACGACGATCACGACGAGCGGTGGAACAACGACCCACGCTACGATAACCAACGTGACCGCAACCAGCAATACAAAGATCATCGGAATCGCAATCAACGACACGAGGATCGACGAAATCGCGATCGACGAGAGGCGATTCGTCGTGAGCAGCTTCGGTGGAATGAAATTCGGCGGCAAGATGGTTCTCGACGGAATGATTCTCGGTGGGAGCAGAATCGTCGTGATAACGTCCGCTGGGATCGAAATCGCCCTATCGATTCTCGCTGGGATCGAAATCGCCAAAATATTCGTAGAGTCTGGATTCCTGGACACTACGAGCGCGGCTTTTTAGGCATTGGTCGTCGCTGGGTTGAGGGTCACTGGGAAACCCGTTAAATTGCTTCAAAGCCTGTGAAAAGATCGCATCTACTACTCCACAGGCTTTTTTGTTGAACTGTCTTAGACTCGGTTTATGGCAACCTGAACCCTTTGAACAAATTCTGACTCTCGATCGCACGTCATCACCAATTCATCGATCGCTCTTGTCATTGCCACATAAAGCAATCTCGCTTCTTCTTCAGGGGAGCGATCTTTAGTCGGCATAAATCCCACACCCGGAACAAAGACCACCGGAAATTCTAATCCCTTGCTAGAGTGCATTGTTACTAATTTGATGCTTTGAGCAGTGGGATTGTAATTGCGGCTCTCGCTGTCACGATTCACCCATTCGATCGGAATGCCGACCTGTTCAAACTCACTGTAAATATTTTCACCCATGAATTTAGAGCGGTAGACGATCGCCATTTCGTTCCAGGCGATTCCTTGAGCATTGAAGCTTTTCGCGCGATCGATCAAATATTCTGTCTCTTTTCTAAAGCTGGGAAGTCGAATCAATTTTGGAAGAGGTAATCAGAATTATTGTGGGTTGTAAACATTACTGAACTTTTTTCTAGGATCTCCGGATATGGGGTAGTAATGCAGTCATTCTGAGGGGTTAAGTGTAGCAAATGCGACTAGTTATTTGATTTTCAATATGAGAGCGTTCTTTGCCATACCCTGCCAGATTAAGGGAGTCCTAGGATGAAACGATCTACTCGTCCGTTATGGCGTTTGATGACTGCAATCGCTACAGGTTTCGGAATTTCTACAGTAATCAATACTAGTGATTATCAGGGCTACTGGTATGGAACAATACGACGGGTTCAAACAGTTGACCTTAATATTTTGTCTCACATAGCACCTGCAAAGTTGTCATTAGCCTTAATGAAAGGTGACACTGACGAGCTAAAGCGTACTGTGGACAGTAATTATGGGCTGTTCGGACTTGTCGTGACAGACTGCACAACGACTCAAACTGAATGCCCTGGTCAAAAAATCCTTTTTGCTTCAAACTCGAAGAACCAGTGGAGATCGAGCTTAACGGTGGAGAGCTTACCTCAAAGTTCCTACGATTTCTTAATGAATCCACCCCCAATAAAAACGGAAAAAAGCTTTAAGAGTCCACACGAAGAAAATCGGGACGCAACTGGTAACAGAAACTCAGGTCAAATTATTGGGCGCGTTTACTATGTTTGCGGTATTCCGCCCACATTTCTAAATGATTATTGGCGTTGGATACAGAATCCTTTCAGTACGAGTGGCACTCATAAAGCTTACTTTGTGAATTTAATGCTGTCTCTGAATGTGGCTTTATTGGTCTGGGTCTTGGTCGAGTTTTTGCTTTATAGAAAACGAGTTCGGGAGGCAACTCTTCTTCGCGATGCCCAGAGAGTACAATCAGACCTTCAAGTTCAATTACAGGAAAAGTCCTCTCTTTTGTCAGAGCGAGAACAATACCGAGCAAAGCAAGAGAAGCGCAATCAAGAGTTAGAAGCTGTAATCGCTCAATATCATAACAAGCTAATCCAAACGGAATTAGAGCAGCAGCATAATGTAGAGCATCTGAGAAATCTAGAACTCCAGCTAGAAGAAGCACAGCAAGCGCAAGTTGAAGGACGGGAGCAGGTAGAAACAATGGTTCTGCTTCAGAACCAAATTAGTATTCAGCAACAGGAGAATGCAAAAACCGCTGAAAACCTGACGCGCTTACGTCATGATCTCAACATTGCCAATCAACAAGCAACTGAATCGAGCAATCGAATTCAAGCCCTAAATGCTTCCATTGCTGCTCTCTCTCAAGAACGGAATGCAGCTATGGAGCATTCTACTGCCTTAGAAACTGAGCTTCAGGCTACTCGTACTCAGATGATTCAATCTACCCAATTACTCAGTACGTTACAACTTGCCAGCCAAGAAACAAGACAATCTCAAAGGTGGGGAAGAGATTATGAACAGTGCCTCGAAGATGATAACCAACAACTCAATCAATGCATTCAGTAGCTAGAACAAACACGTCAATCTATCTCTGATGAGCGTGATGACCTGCAATTCGAGGTTTGGGATTTGCAAGAGCAGCTAGACTGGCTTCAAAACCAATTCAAGGTTGCTCACATCCATCAACCTCCTCGATGGGTAGCACCGGATAGTTCAGGGCTAGATTCGTCTAATCTTCGTATTGCGATCGTGGGAGGACACCAAAGAATGCGTAACTGTGTATTGTCTCGACTTGAAAAATCTGGGCTAAACAACGTTGTCGAAATCCCCCCATTTTCTGAGAAGACGATTGATCAAAGCCGTCTCAAAAAAAAAGATTTCTGAGTGCGATTTAGTAGTTGTAATTACGCGCTACGTAGGACACGAATTAACTGGAATGGTGTCTAATTTAAGGGAAAACGGTTCACTGCGGGGTGAGATAATGAATTTGAACTATAGGGGCGTAACAGGAGTAACCCGCGAAATTCTTGAACATTTGGGCGATTCATGCTCATCGAATTCAGAAGACGATATCGCGTAAAAGCGTACAAGTACTTATGACCGAAGAATCCTTCTACGTAAGAGAACCAATCTCTCAACCTCTAGACCGCTTCACCAAAGCCGAAAAACTCGAACTTCTGATGTGGCATCCTCTCTTCACTGGGAAATGTCCTTGTTGTGGTCAAAAACTCGCTGAGTCGATCGCTGAATGTGAGTGTGGTTGGAAGGATGAACTTGAAACCAAACCTTGATTAGTCCGGCTCGACTGCATGTTGTCACAACGAATCGAAGCTGCTTTCTAAGCAATCATAGAAACTAGCTGATATTATAATATAATGCTATTAATTATATCATAATATAATCTCGATTGGCAGAATATAAGGATTGTAGGAGCAGCTATCTTGACTGAGAAATATATCTCTGAAAGCCAGCTTAAAGAAGCAGTGCGTGCAGTATTGTCCGAAATGTTAGGTCTGGGAATCACCTCTCAAGTTCCTGTTACGCGCCAGTGGTTTGATACCGATCCGGCTTATCAACTGTTGGGACTGAAAGATGCAGAGCAGTTGAGGGAAGCGGTTCGTTCTGGTCTTTTACGAGTGGGACATGAAGTTCGCGATCGTCGTAAGCCTCAAGCAAGACTACCTCGCTATCAATTTCACATTGATAAATGTCAGCAGAGGCTTTCTGCACGTCCTGAACGGCGACGGGCAGGCTAAGGCGGCTTAGGTCTATCCTCATCTCTTAGCACATCATCATAAACCTGTTGATGATGTTCCTTGCTAATCCAACGATTATAAGTTTGCCAATGAATTGTTGGGCTATGCCCCATATAAGCAGCCGCCACTGCGACAGGTAACTTGAATACTACTGATATCCGAATTGCATAAGCATGACGCAAATCATAGGGAACAAAGGGAATTCCTGCGCGTTTGAATGTTCTGGAAACTCGTTCGCCATAATCCTGATTGATTCGTGCAGTAAGCTTAGGAAGCTTCTTATTCCAGAGTTGCCATCGTTCTACCCATTCTGGATAAAATGGGTAGACCTCTCGTGTTCCAGTTTTACCATCCGTTACTTTTGCGACTAGAATTCGTTCTCCGGACTCACTATCTCGCCACTCAAGTTCAGTGAAAAATACTTCGTGATCACGAAGCCCATAAGTTGCCATCAATGCGTAAAGATATCTCCAAGCAGGGTTAGGAAGCTGTTCAATGGCTTGAGAAATAATCTTATCGGTGGGAATCGTTCTAACGACTTTCTTAGGACTATAGTTTCCGATGTAAGGTCCGACATCGACTTCAATTTGAGCGAATCTCGCAAACTGTCGTAGGACGGTACAAGCAATCTGTCGTGATCTCGTGTTTGGCTTCGATCTTTGAGCAACTGAAATTATTGCAGATGGGCTTAATTCAGATGTTGCAGGTAGCCACTTCAAAGCAGGATTATAGTAGCGTTTTCTCCAAAGTACTTCCGCAGCTTCAGGCGTTTCGGCTTTTAACTGAGTATCTAGACAATACTGCTTAAATTTCTCAATTCAGGCTTGACACGTAGCAATGTCTGAATTTTCTTCACGATCTAAATACAACTGCCAATCAAATTCCTTGCAAGCGGTAAGCGCACCTAATTTTCGCGCTTCTGCCTCCGCTCTTTCCAAACCAGCGGGGTTCGCATAAATTTTGAGCGAAACATCCTGTTGATGAAACTGGATTTTATGAGAATTTGGCTTAGGGGGAAGGGTCGCCCGCAGGTAAAGGCGATTTCCCTTTTGTCGAACCGCCACTCCAACATTAGCGGATCTCAACCGCTCATTGATTGCCTCAACAGTCAATTTACCCTTAACCACTTACCCTGTCTTCCCTAAACTTTCCCTAAAATATAGGGTATATTCTGCCATATTCTGAGATGCTCCCAGATATTCAGAATGCCTGAGATCCTGACAGGGTATGGGTTAGAAGAAAGCTGGTGACAAGACTCGAACTTGCGACCGGCTGATTACAAATCAGCTGCTCTACCAACTGAGCTACACCAGCGTGTACGATTCAGCAATTAGACATCATTGACTTGAGTAGCCAACAATTCGTATTACTGCGCGCGATGTATATCGTAACAAAAGATTTGCATCGCGCACCACTTTTTTCAAAAAAAAGGCGTTTTTGTTGTCAAGTCGATCGTTTCGCCTGTGATCGGATGGGTGAATCGAATATCTCGTGCGTGCAGATGTAAGCGTTGATCTCCTTGTGAATTCCCATACAGTCGATCGCCGACGATCGCTGATCCTAATCCTTGAGCTGCATGAACCCGGAGTTGATGCGTTCTGCCAGTAATCGGTCGAAATTCAACTTGGCATGAACTCAGGACGCGAAAATAGGTCAAACAGGGTTTACCAAACTGATAATTGACCTTCTGTTTTGGACGATCGCTGGGGTCACTCCATAAAGGCAGATCGATCTGACCTTCTAACTCAGCAATTTCTTTTTCTAAGACCGCTGTGTAGACTTTATGAATTTGGCGCTGTTCAAATTGCTGGCTTAAGTGTTTGTAGCTGTGTGAATCGCGCGCCAGAATCAGTAAGCCAGAAGTATCTTGATCTAATCGATGAACGGAGATGAGCGGTTCAGAGAAGCGATCGAGAATACAATCCTGCCCATATCGCCCTCGGACGGAAAGCAACCCGGCAGGTTTATTGACGACAACGAGGTGATCATCCTGATAGACTGTCTCAATCGAACTTGTGCCAGCAAGCAGAAATCCGAGCATTGGCTGGCAACGCTCCACGCAGGCTCCATAGAATTGTCCTGGAATTTTGTCTCCCATCGGTTCACCCCACCAAAACTCAGCCATTGCAATCGGCTTTAAATCATGAGTTGCAGCGTAATGTAGAAGCTTAGGCGCACAGCACTCTCCGGTTCCCGTGGGCATTGAGGTGAGAAGCTCGCTGAGCGATCGCGTTTCTCCAGCAAAATTTGTCACTCGATAGCTAGCATGCATCTGTGCTTGAAGTTGCTGCGAGAGTCGCTTACGTTTTTGTTTAAGCTGACGAATTTGTTCATCAGCTTGATCAATGATTTGTTTGAGTGGAATGAGATGTGAATCGCGATCGCGTTTTAGATTGCGTTTCTCAATGCCATCGCGTTTGCTTTGTTCATCTAATTCAAAAGCCAGATCTTGATTTTGTCGCTGCTGTTGGCGTTCGAGTTTTCGTTGGTGATGAAGGGTTGAGAGTTGTTCAAGTTTCTGCTTGTATTCTGCCTCTAGGAGTTTGTACTGCTGACGCTCAGGGATACAAGAGAGTTGAATTAATTGCTGCTGAATCGAGTTGAGTTGGGTTAAAGTTCTAGCTTCTTCGAGTTGCACGCGATCGCGACCCGGAATCGGCGGAACCCACCCTTCAACAACGCTCCGTCCATTTAGTAAGCCAGAAAAAGCTTTGAGAATGTGTTGCTCTCCAGAAGCAGACTGAGCTAGTAAAACGCCGTACATCTTACCTTCGCAAGCTGAAAGATTTTGCATCAATTGACGCGCGATCTCTTCGACGGATTTTGTGCGTGGTAGTCGCAGGAGAGTATTTGAGTTTGGACAAATTCCCTCATACCAATAGGTAACTCCATCAGGATCAAGCTGCGATCGCATGTTTTGCTAAAACGCCTTCATAGTAGTTCTGCAATTGCTTGGTTGCAGATGACCAACTCCAACGCTCTGCTTCATGGCGGGCATTTTGGCGAATCATTTCTCGCGTTTCGGTTTGAGCTAAGAGCGATCGCGTGGCAACGATCGCACCATTCTCATCGGTCGGATCGAAGAGATAGCCATTCACGCCATCTTCCACAATGTCAGGAATTCCACCTGAGCGAGCCGCGACCACTGGACAACCTGCTGCCATTGCTTCGAGCAGCACTAAGCCTAAAGTTTCAGTCCGAGACGGAAAAACAAATGCATCAGACGAAGCAAAGGCAGAAGCTAGCTCTTGACCTGCTAAGTAACCCACAAAATTCGTATGAGTACCAGCAAAATGCTTTTCTAACACTTGCCGATTTGGACCATCGCCAACTAGAGCTAAGCGAGCATTGGGAATCGATTCGAGCACAGGTTTAATGCGATCGATTTCTTTTTCTGCTGAGAGTCGCCCCACGTAAAGCAGCAATGGAGCTTCGGGATGACCTTGAGAAAGCCGCGATCGCATTTCTAGACTGGCCAAATGAGGCTGAAAGGTTTCAGTATCGACTCCTCGCTGCCACAGTCTCACGCGCTCAATCCCGTGATCGGTCAATGCCTGCATCATGGCAGTAGAGGTGCAGAGATTGATTTCTGCTTGATTATGTCCTGCTTTCAGCAATTCCCAAAGCACACCTTCTAAAGCACCCAGCCCATAGTGCTGAAGATATTCTGGTAAATGGGTGTGATAGGAAGCAACCAGCGGAATACTGTGCAATTTGCTATGGAGTAACCCTGCTAATCCCAACACTGCGGGATTGACGACATGAATCAGATCAGGCTTGAATCGATTGAGTTCATCCCCGATCGAAGGTCGCGGAAAAGCCAGCTTGAGTTCTGGATACAAGGGAAGCGGAACGCCTGAAACGCCGTGAATTCTTGCGCCCTTATATTCGGTTAGACCTCCATCAGGCGAGAACACAAGGACTTGATTGCCCTGTCTTTGCAGATGATCGACAGTATGTTTGAGTCGGGTAACAATCCCATCAACTTTGGGAAGAAATGTCTCTGTAAATAGAGCAATCCGCATATTCAAAATTTAGTTCGATGTTTTCTCAGGTAATCCACACAATCCATGAACTCCAATCGCGACAATCACACCACCGAGTAACACTCCGAGTCCTTCTGCAAAGCAGTTGATTCGATGACGTACTTCGGCAGATTGAGCGATCGAGAGTTCACGCGCTCCGGCTCCAGTTCGGCTCAATTGCTCATAGTTGCGATAAGCGCGATCGAGGGCTGCCCATTCTGGAAAAAGATAGAACGTGCTAATGACGATCGCACTCAATCCAGGCACGATCGTGGTCAGTAATAAGAGCAGCCCTCGATGGTTCATTAGCGCTTCCAAGTCACTTTCGGCAGAATTTCATCGTGATCAACGCGATCTTTGTATTTAATCGCGAAGTTCAACAATGAATCGAGTAACGAGTCAGAGAGATAGTGAGGCTGCAAGCCTAAATCCAGCAGATTGGTATTTTTCGCGTTGAAGTAATGTTCTTCTTTCTCAATTCGAGGATTGTCAAAGTTTTGAACATCAACTTTCAAGCCCATGGATGACCCTGCTTTCTGAATCATGCTGGCAATTTCGCCTACGCCGAACAGTTCAGTAAATTGATTGAAGACGCGGAATTCTCCGGGCTGTGCTGGAGTCTCGATCGCGAGTTCTACACAGCGCACTGTATCGCGAATATCCAGGAATCCACGAGTCTGTCCGCCTTTTCCATAAACGGTTAGCGGATGTCCGATCGCTGCTTGAATACAGAATCGATTCAACGCTGTTCCAAATACGCCGTCATAGTCGAGACGGTTAATCAACATCTCATCCATGCCGGTTTCTTCAGTCAAGACCCCGTAGACGATTCCTTGATTCAAATCAGTGGCTCTCAAGCCCCAAATCCGACAAGCAAAATGGATATTGTGCGAGTCATGCACCTTACTGAGGTGATACATGCTGCCGGGCTGCTTCGGATAGGGCAGGGTATCTTTGCGTCCGTTGTGCTCGATCGTAATGTAGCCTTCTTCGATGTCGATATTCGGCGTACCGTATTCGCCCATTGTCCCGAGCTTGACCAAATGACAATCGGGGAAGCGCTCTTTCATGATGTAGAGCAAATTCAGCGTTCCGACGACGTTATTGACTTGAGTCAGAACGGCATGTTCGCGATCGATCATCGAGAACGGGGCAGACCGCTGTTCGCCGAAATGCACGATCGCATCCGGTTGGAACTGATCCATCGCTTTGCTGAGAAATTCGTAATTTGTGATATCGCCGATGAAAAGATCGATCGTCTTTCCGGTAATGTCTTTCCAGCGTTGCAAGCGTTGTTTAATTGGTGCGATCGGGGTGAGGGTATCAATGCATAATTCATTGTCCCAATGCCGTCGCACTAAGCTATCGAGAATGCCGACCTCATGACCTCGATTGGACAAGTAGAGGGCAGTTGCCCATCCACAATAGCCATCACCACCAATTACTAGGACTTTCATCTTGCTCAATCTTTTCTGCCGATACTTTGCCAAATCTATCAGGTTTCGGCACTCAGAAGATCGCTTCTAGCAACGACTTAGAGTGAATCTCACTCTAAACCGCGCTACTCAAGGAAAATCTCTATCCTGGGAATTATTTTTTCACTCGGCCTAAGTATCCTAGATCACGTCATGCTCGGATTTCATCGGCAAAACTCGCCCAGCGCACGAATTCAAATTGTCCTGCAACCGATCCCCAAACTTGCTCATCGGTCTGTGGGTCACGACCGCGATCGAGACTGGTAAACCACGATTCGTTGATTTCAAATTCGCTATCGAGATAGGTTTCTTGCCCTTTGCGAGTGACCATACAAGCCTTGCCGGGTTCGATGCTGCCTTTGAAACTGCTGCCTGTCCAGTGCACGATCATGTTGCATCCCGGCATTTTCTCAAACTGGTCGGGGCTGAGTTCTTTCAGGCGATCGAGGTTGCGGGATGCGCCGTAGAATTTTTCTTCATCGCGCACGTGATAATTTTCAATTTCAATATGATCGGCGTGTGCCACTAATTTCAAGGCGCGCAACCGATAGGGGACATTGAGCATGTAATCGTATGCCTGTTCGACAAAAAATCCAATTCCACCGGGCAGTTCAAAGGGCAACGGGCGCATACACACTCGAATGTGAGCATACATGGGCGGATTTTCAAATGCCTGTTGTTGATTGCTAAAATCGGCTGCCATCCAGCGCGCTAGGGTGGCGATATCGGTAGAGTGTGACATGCAATTTATATATAAAAGACGTGCGACTTAAATTGTAGAACGTTGCGTGGGACAAAGACTTAGCCTTTTAACCCTGTCAGCCGAAAGAGAAGAAACTGTGTAATTTGCACGAGTCCATTGAAATTGTCGTCGCTCACCAGGATGAGACTCTGAGAACCATCCGGGAATCGTGCTCCCAGAGTCATGCCTTCTAAATTATCGAGCCGTACACCTAACGTACTGAGGTCTAGGAGCAACTCTTTGCGCGCGGTTTGTACGCCTGTCGCATCGCGCAATGTTTCGATCCTGGAAGTATCGCTGGCGGTTCCAGTTTCGACTTGAAACAGTTTCGCTTGAAATCCGCCGAGTCCTAGAGATCGCTCTAAACTCAAAAAGTGTCCGCCCTGGTCGATCGAGAGTAAATCGGTCAATCCGTATTCGATCGTATTTGAGGGTTTGGGATCGAGCGGGTAGGCATGTTCAGAAATCAGAGCAGCCCGATCGCCGATAAACTGATAGTGCAAGATTCGATTCAAAACGCTTTCGCTGCGGTTCGGTAAGGATAAATCTTGAACCAGAGGCGATTCAAGCGCTGCAAATAGGCGATAGGGTTCAGCGGGTGGTGCAGTCGCAGCCCCTGCATTGAGTGACATCGCTTCAAACGCACGATTATTTTGGATACCGCGCGTTTGTTTGATCCCTAATTCATCTGGAAAATAAGCGTCTGGCAGTTTTAGTTTTCGCTTCAGTTGTCCGGTTTGTAGATCGAATTCTCCAAGAAAGGGAGAGATACTTTGATTCGCTGCACCTTCGCTGGAAATGAAGACGGTTTTCTGAGGAGACAAGGAGATCGCTTCTGCATCGATCGTATTGTTCTGAAACGGCTCCCCGTTCTCATCTTTCAGGGTTATGACATTTTGAATTTCAACAGATTGCAGGCGTGGGGTTGAATCGATGTTCAATTTCAGCGTGTAAAACCGTGCAGGGTTACGATCGCTGCGATCATCTGAGACTGCGTAATAAAGATCATTTTTACGATCGTAAGTAATCCCTGAGAGTCCTCCGACTGCCGTATTTTGAAATTGCTTATCAGACAAGGTATGGCTGCCCAAGAATTCCACTTGCAACGGTAAAAACAGTCGATCTTCTGCTTTGACTTGAGGCAGACTGCATCCAGTCAAACCGAGAAAACAACAGACGATCGCGATCCAAGAAACCCAGCGACGCATTGATCTTTCCCTTGAAAATTCCTGTTTCACTTTAGCGCGGATAGCTCAGAGTGTTTGAATTTGTCTGTCTCGATTTCTCGATTCTGATCGAAATATTTCTTGCGCGATCGCATCAGATTCAAGTTCTGGATCGCGATCGCGCTTCTTTAGACAAGACATTGCAATCCGCGCTGAGCAATTTCAGTCATTTCTTATCAACGAGATCGCATTTCGGATTGCGATTTTAAATTCTCCATCTGGTAAGCGATCGAGAATGTGTTGTCCTTTTTCTAGTAGAAATTGTTTTAGCGCCGGATCTCGATCTGCTTCGGAGAATAAAACTTGTTGGATCAAGTCTCTCTGAGTTGCAGAAGTAGTTGCGACGTTTTGATGTTTGAGTTGACCGAGTAGCTCTTGTAGATTTGAATTGGGATCAATCTGATTTGTGATGAGACTGCGAACTCCATGAGCCGCTTCGCGATACTCAATCTGTCCTGACCCAGCAAGATTGGTAATCGTACTGCCTGAGATCAAGAAATGATTCCCAAAGGGTTGCTGGCTAAAATTCGTTAAGGCTTCGGCTTGCCGCTGCATTGCTTCTGTTTGGGTTTCTACAATGCCGAGTAATCGATTGATCTGCTTATCTTTTGCTTCCATAATCGATCGCAGATCTTCATAAGTACTCTGAACTTGTTGCTCAACCTGTTGCTTAGAGACTCCTTCTCCATGCGTGACTTTGACAATCCAATAATTTCCCCGCTGCTCAATTCCTTTGAGTTCTAGCCCCATGCCATCATCTTCGAGCCTGAACTTCTCAAAGGTAAAGCTCAAAGCTCTCCAATCAATTTGATCTTGAAAGACAAGCTCAACAGCATTGGTCAATTTCTGAAATAAGGACTCAAATTCACCGGGTTGAAAATCGCGATCGCTAGGATATCGATCAGTAGGTTGGTTATTCTCAAACTCTCGATAAACATAATCACATTTCACACCTGTGAGAACAGTTTGCTGATTAAAGCTCCAGTCTTTAATACATGCACCAGTTAAGTCTGCTTGGCTTAAATCTGCATTCGTGAGAATTGATCGTACCAAGATACTGTCGCGCAAATCTGCTCCTCTCAAGTCGGCTCCATCAAGATTTACTTCACTTAAGTTACAACGCCTTAGATCAGCCCCTCTTAGGTATGCTCCACATAGATTTACACGGCTAAAATCAGAAGCTTTACTGCTGCCGACTGTTAGCAATTCTTGAACTTTGGGCAGGTCTAGATCAAAGTACTGATTGTCCACTCTAGCCAAATCGAGCCCTTTGACCTCTCTTAAACAAGTTCGATAAAACTTCCTAGCTCTGAAATCTGTATGTGCTATTTTCGCTCCTGTGAAATCGAGTCTGCTTAGATCTAATCCTTTAAAGGAAGTCCCTCCGATTGCTGCCCAAAAGGTGGCTTTGGGTCTAACCCAACTCCATCTTCCTTCTCTTTCCAGCATTCTCTGGGAAGTAATGAAAGCTGTAATGACTATGCCAAGGAATAATATGACCGTAAAAGCAAAATTTCCAGCTACTTTAGTTTGTGCTGTATCGACAGCAACCCAAACCAGTCCAGTGCTGATTAAAGAGGATGTCAATAACGCAATTAAGCAGCCTCTTAATGTGCAGGCTAGTAATGTAAACGCAATGCACTGCGCGATCGTAATGACTCCTAAACAGGAGAAAATCGTTCCAATCGATAGAGAAAGAGAGAATGTAGTAACGTCAAACCCAGGTGCTGTATTAAATAAATAGAGTAATAAGCTAATCACAAAGACTGACAAGAGTGGAACGATGTATACTCTTGAAATTCCTAGGGTTGTAATTGAGAATAGAATCGCGCCTTGCGTTAAAAAGACAAGAGCTACTGCGACGATTGAAATTCGACCTGTTGCAATACAGCATTGCACTAAGATTGTTGCTGCAATCAATGCAATCAGAGAAGCTAGTGTTATAATCGCCGTTGAAATGACGATTAGAAAAAATTTCCAAGCTAAATTCTGGCCTGCTTTTGCACCTCGAAAGTCATTGTGCTGATCATCGATCTCTTTGAAACAGAGACTTTGTATGTCACGAACCATAGAATCGTTCCCTGATGCGGTAGCTTTCTTGATAGAAAAGGTAGATGGATGATGTTCCAAGCTCGTTGATGGTGTTCTGACTATAATTTAATCATAAAAAATAAGATCTCATTGGAAGATGAGATCTTCAGAAAGGATTTTACTATTGTTGTTAAGACTACTCTTTTTTTAGCAGCTTCTTACATATTTCTGCATCCGGAAATGTCTTACAATACCATTCAGGAGGATTGCTTTGAACAGAAGCCTTTCCAATAATTTCAAGTAACTTTGGAATAGCTATATTCAATACCTCTGACAGTTTCTGTAAATTCGCAAAATCTTCGTTGATCCTAGACTCAATCGTTTGAATCGATTCAATTGAAAGCCCTGATCGATCACTTACTTCTTGTAAATTGATGTTCTGCGTATCAAGATATTGTTGAATTCGAGACTCATTCATAGTAGATCTCCCTGATAGAAATACCATGCATTATGGCATGCTACATTGCCTAGACTTGCAGTTGAAGATTATTTCAATTCCTTTCATCTAAAAGCGCCAATCGCTAAGATTGGTTGTGTCACTTCCAAGTCACACTCTAGCTCTAGTAAAGGAATCATGTTCTAAGGTAGTATGGCTTTAGAGCACGACGTGTCCAAGCAGTATAAAATACACTAAAATTACTGTTTGGTACAACCAGGAGCTTGTGGAAATAGTTCGCAAAACCACTCAGCAGGATTTCTATCCGGAGTCTTATTTTCAGTCTTACTTCCAATGGCTTCAAGTAATTTCGAGATAGGTATGTTCAATGCCTTTGCAACTTTCTGTAAGTTAGCAAGATCCTCGATAATCCTTAATTCAAGTGTTTGAATCGATCCAACTGAAAGCCCTGATTTTTCACTTACTTCTTGTAAACTTATATTCTGTGTATCCACAATTTTTTGGATTTGAGATTTATGCATGTTAGTCCTCACCTTAGAAGTAATGTAAATTATGCTACGCTAAACTCGCCCAATTTACGTATAGCTTGAAGATTATTTTAATTATTTCTAGCAAAAAATCATATGTTCTCTTAAGATTGCTTTCACTCTTTTTTTGCATCTCCTTCGTTATAGTGAATTGAACCAGTCACAACCATATTGGTGATTGAACTATTAGAGATATTTAAAGTATTTTGAGCAGCAATTGAATCTGATTGATTGATACTGCTTTCTGCTGAATATGCTCGATTTTGGAGAGTCGGCAATTCTGCCTCACTTTGTAGCTTTCCCAACTCTTCTGCAAGCCGTCGAATCCCTTTCGCAATATCTGTGAAAGCACTATCGATGTTGTCCCAAGTTGTTACAGGACGCATATCTCTCGGCAATCCTTGTAGCTTCCCAAATGGCGCACCTTGCCAATCACACGGGCGTAAAATAATTGGAATTACACAAGCTTCCTTCGCTTCATGTCGTACCATTGCTCGATTCACTTCAACATCCCAGCAGTAATCTGATGCTAGAAAATCATCGCTAATGAGCAGCAAAATGATGTTAGCGGTTTCCAAATGGGTGTTGATCTGCCTATCCCATTCAGTACTGGGCAGGATTTGTCGATCGTGCCAAGCCTCAATCTTTCCCAAGCGCTTAAGAATGCTGAGATGGTTGGCTAACTTATCACGTAGGCTTTCATCTTCGTGGGCATAAGAGAAGAAAACGGTGATGCTCATGATAATTGATGAATCAGAGAATAGATACAGAGAGCTTCATGCGCGATCGCACTTTCTCCGTATCTTTTTCTCTGAATCATACTGATCGTTATCGATTTAGGCAAAAGATCGTTACTTCTCGTTCAAAATATGCGTTGGCAAACCATCAATACTGATCTGATTTTTATCGTGCCAATACTGTTGAATTCCAGCTTCTCCTTTCTTCTCTGCCCACTCGACGAGCGTTTCTCGATCGCCCAAATGCTCATACAGGGGCACACCAAATCCGCAAGACGTTTGCACCGCCTCCACAGAAACCTTCACCACCTGTCGTGCCCCTGGTATCGGCTCAAATAATGAATAAAAATCTTGCCAATCATGATCTCTAGGGCGAATGACGCAGCCTGTGCCGTAGAGCCGCAGAATCATCGGTTTCTCGGCGAAACTGCAAAACATAAGCGTCATCCGCCCATTCTCGATCAAGTGAGCGCTCGCTTCATTTCCACTCCCCGTGAGATCCAAATAAGCAACTGTATGAGCATCCAAACATCGAAACGAATTCATGCCTTTTGGAGAGAGATTAATTCGTCCTTGAATCGGCGCAGTTGCAGTAAAGAAAATATGCTGTGCCTGGATAAATTCCTGAAGAGATTCGGTCAGTTCCGGATAAAACTTTGCCATTGAATTAAATGACTGAGGAGCGATTCAAACCTTATCATTTTTCTGGAAATGAATCGCTCTTATTCAGAGCTGATGAGCATGGTGTTAGACCTAAATCAGTTGTAAAGCGAGGTCTGGAGTGTGATTTTCTTAATAATTCCCACTCCCCACTCCCCACTCTTTCTAGCTTTTACAACTCAAGCAGAATCACCTTAATATCCACTAATTTGATGACCCGTTGCCGTGATTGCCTGTTTGAAGGTTTCTTCTGAGGCTTTTCCTTCTACCGTGACTGTTTTTTGCTCCAGATTAATATCTACTTTTGCGTCAGGTTCATGCGTCAAAATCGTGTCTTTAATATCTTGTGCAGCTTCAGGGCTATTAAGAGTTGGAACGTGTAGTTTGAGTGCCATAGTTATTTATCCATATCGACGCTCTCTATCCTGTTGAACTCTCAGCAAAGTTATCCCTCGCTACAGATAGATTTTGTTGCAGAGTATTTCACTTTCCGGATCGAATTCCCAAGATAGCGGATAACAGAACTACGGCTTGACTGCATATTTTTTGCGACTGCTCCCTATTCAAATTTTATGGATCAATTCAATTGGTAATCCTGTTATGACGATTCAACGTGGCATCGTTGCGGCAAGTTTTCTCGCGTTCGCCTGTGTTCTTCCCGTGCAAGCCTCCTCCGCTCTCTTAACTCGGGGTGAAGTCTACAAACTCACGAATCAAGCGCAATTGCTTCAGCGCAATCGTCCGGCACGTCCAGCTCGACTCTCTGATGTATTAGTGCCCCAAGATGCAATTAAAACGGCAACGCGATCGAGAGCCGAACTCCTTTTTAATGAAGGCTCTCTCGCCCGAATTGGTTCAAATGCAATTTTCCGATTTATCCCCGGAATGCGCGGGTTTCAGTTGCGTAATGGAACCGCTTTGATCATGAGTCCGCCGACTACCGTTGCAACGCGGATTGAGACATTAGATGGAAGTGCGATCGCAGAATTACCTCCAAGCGCGATCGATGCTCCTCCAACCAGCGAGCAATACCAGACTCGCAGTTTAGCCATGGTGATTCACGTCGATGGTACAAACAATAAAACTCAGTTTTTCAATCTCACGAATAATCCAATCAAAATTTTAGACAACAAAGGCAACTTCATTGTGATTAATGGTGGAGAAACCGTCACGGTACAAAATGGTGTGATTGGGAAAATTAATACCTTTGACTTGAGAAAGTTTTATCAAACGAGTTCACTTTCGACAGGTTTAGCACCCGCCCAAGAAAGCTTGATTGCTCAAGAGCCTGCGAAAGTTCAAGCCACTTTAAATCTGGTGCGCGTTGCCACGATCTCAGCGTTAAATCTGCAAGCGCGCAAACTCGAAGGACTTTGCACCTTAAATGCTCGGGGAGGAGCAAGCACGCTCAGCACAAATTGCATCACAACCGATTCTGACGATCCGCTGCGAGACTTTCAAGATCGGCGCGATGTCACCACGCCTCGACCTGAACGGCAACCGCCTGTAGATGTCGTTGTGCCAACCACTCCACCCATCACTCCCGACACCAATCCCAATACTAATCCCAACACCAATCCCAACACCAATCCCAATTCTCCAGTTGGCGTTCCTGTCTTCGTTCGCCCCAATTAATTCACTTGGTAAATTCCAATGCGCTACATTCTCGCTGTGCTGACAATTTTGGCAACGCTAGGAACGATTTCTCCTAGTTTTGCTCAGCCTGATCCGGTGTCTTCTCCACTCGATCGTGCGCCGACAGACGATATTCAACCCCTCGACCCCGAAGATACTCAATCTGAACTCGGAGAAATTGAAATCATCGATCGACCTGCCCAAACTCGTCGTCAACCAGATGTGCAGTTGCTTGTGCGATCGTCGGTGTTTTCTAGCTCCAATATCACTGCACTTGAAGCCCTGAAACAATCTGATACTGTTTTCACGAATACGGCTCACCTGCTCATCACACCCAAACTCGGCGAGAATACCAGACTAATTGCCTCAGCAGGCGGTGGAATTGTCCGATTTGCATCTGAAGGCGATTCTAACTACAACATTGAGCAGTACAACATTGCAGTACAACAAAGACTTGCATCTGGAACATTTGGACAGTTGGGATGGGTACAAGATACCTTGCGCCGTCCAGGGAGTGGTGATTTGCTGACGCGAGATAATGCGGTGCAGTTGATTGTGGGACGGCAAGATCAGTTAGGTAAGCAAGCTCGATTGGATTCGTTTTATGAATTTCGATCGAGCTTTACGAATCCAAGTGAAGACAGTCGAATTACCAATACGATCGGCACAAGATTGCGCTATGACATTTCACCGCAAGTGCAGGGCGCATTAGATTATCGCTTGTCGTTTAAGAATTTTACGCAAGGCGTTTCTCGTTCAGATACCGAACATCAGATTAGTGCGATCGTGATTTACAACATTAATCCAGATGTATTTTTAGCCGGATCTGCGTCGTATTTGTTTGGACGATCGTCAAATGCTGCGATCGATATAAACAATCTGTCATTCGGGCTGAGTTTGGGCTTTAACCTGCCCCTCTTCTAGTAGAGTGAATGATTGGAAACTTTTTTATCGAAACCAATCATGAACGCAGACCCCGTAACATTGATGAAACAGCAAGTCGGTTATGCCGCTGCTGCCAAAGTCCAATCCAATTCGATCGTCGGATTGGGGACTGGTTCTACGACTGCTTATGCGATTCAGGCGATCGGAGAACGGCTTCAATCTGGCGATCTGCAAAATATCAAGGGAATTCCCACCTCGTTTCAAGCGATCGTTTTAGCGCGTCAGTACGGAATTCCTTTGGTCACTTTGGATGAGGTCGAGAAAATTGATATCGCGATCGATGGTGCAGACGAGGTAGATCCGCAAAAAAATCTGATCAAAGGTGGCGGTGCCGCTCATACTCAAGAAAAAATTGTCGATAGCTTAGCCGACCAATTCATTGTGGTTGTCGATAGCGGCAAATTGGTGGATCACTTGGGTTCAACGTTCTTGCTTCCGGTTGAAGTGTTGCCGATGGCAGTAACTCCGGTGATGAAAGCGATCGAGAAACTAGGCGGTAAGCCTCAGCTTCGCATGGGCGTGAAGAAAGCAGGCCCCGTTGTCACGGATCAAGGCAATCTCGTGATCGATGTGAAGTTCGATCGCATTGATCAACCCGCCGAGCTAGAAAAGACGTTGAATAACCTTCCCGGTGTGCTAGAAAACGGCTTGTTCGTCGGTGTAGCAGACATCATTATGGTGGGCGAAGTCAAAGATGGGCAGCCGAGTGTGAGAGAGTTTTAAACGGTTAGATTGAGTAGGGGAATAGGGAGAAAACTAGCCATGGCTCTTGCTCCCCACTCCCCACCATTTTCAACTTGACGAACAACTAGCCGATATCAAATCAGGCTGCTCCAAACTCTGCTTGCAAAGCATCATCGTTATCATCAGCGATCGTTGCCACAATTGTGATCAGCCGAGAAATTTCGCCAGGAGATAGCTCTGCAACAGTTCGAGAAGAAACGACTGCGACTTTGGAATCGACGATCGCAAAATGCGCTTCAAACGTACTGAGCCAATTCATCTCAAGTAGCTTTCGCATCAATTGCGGCTCGTTTTGGACGGGAAGATTCAGAATATGTGCCCAAACAGAAAATGCATCATCGTCAGAAGTTCCGGTCAGTTGCACAAATGTTTCTACGCTGCCGTATTTGAATTTCCATACAGAGCTGCCCTCACTGTGGCTCACCATTGCGCTCTTGTTTTGATCCAAGCTACCAATGACAGTTTCAATCACTTCTATAAGCTTGACCCCTGTAATCGCAGCTTCTTCAGGCGTTTCAGTTTCGAGATCAGGTTGGTAAGTTTCCATAAGCATATAGGTCTAGAGTCCAGTTTAGAGTTACGGTAGCGTTTCCTGATAGGGATTGCCTTAGTCTTGGGGATTTCTTTACTTTTAGCAGGGAAACCAAGGTTTGAACCATTTTGTCTGTCTATTGGTAGAGATAGCAAATGCTTCACCTGAGAGATGAAAGGATTTGGTCGATCGCGGAATAGTTGAGAGGCTAAGCGATAAAGGAGAATTATTATGCCGATCGCCATCCGGGATGACGTGGTTTATATCATGCTGAAAAAAATCGACGAGAGCGATCAAGGGCCAGGGCCTGATCCGGTGAAATTTGATGAAACTGATTTTGCAGGGATCAAGCTGACTCCCGTTGATCTGCTAGGACATTTAGATTTTCTCAATCAACGCCAGTACATCAATGCTGAATTTTCTGGAAATGCTTATGGAAACCAGGATGATGTACCGAATGTTGTCGATCGCGAAGAGTTTGGTTTGAGAATTGCCAATACATATGGCGCAGAAGATGGTCCGTTGCCTCATCTGATTGAGTTCAAAAAAGCTGAACTGACTGAGAAAGGTCGGAAAATGCTCGAAGAAATGGAAGCTAAGCCGCCTGAATCTCTGCAATCTGGGACAACTGTTCCGATCGCGACAAAAGATACGCCATTCCTTGAAAAAGTAGCGCTCAAAGGCGGATTTTCTGACCTCTATGATGCACGCGATGTGACAGAAGTCGTCTTCCGAACCATGCGAGACATGATGACCAATGAGGCAGTTGAGCATGTTTCAGAAGAGTTACATGTTCCTCTCGACGAAGGGAATCCTGACAGAACGCTTTACACGGCGACTCCACTAGCAACGGAAGTTTCCGATTTGTGGGAGGATACCAATCCGATCGTGCATTTCCTCAGTCATATCCGTCCACCGTTGAAGATTAAGTCAGAGACTTTCTTGTTCCGAGTCAGACAAGAAGGAGGATTGCAGCCGAATACGTCACCAGAGCAAGTTGTTTCAGCAGTCTTTTCAGCAACGAAAGATGAGCTATCACAGGAGCGAATTCAAGAGGTTGCAAGTTTCTTGCCGGATGAAATTCGTCGCTTGTGGGAGACGGCTTAATTAGATAGGGGGTGGGGAGTAGGCCTCTACTCCCCACCCCCTATCTAATTAACTCTCACCTTACGATCGGGATTCTGCTTCCTCACCCACGCCAAAAATTTCGCCATCGCTGGATCATACTTCAAGCGCTCAACCGTATTGAGTTCTTGAGCCAGTTGGCGATTGTCGAATAGAGTATGAATTTGGCGATGGCAGGCAGGGCAAATCTCGATCGTTTCACCCGGATCAAGTTTTTTGCGTTTGGTATGTTGTCTGGGAACTAGATGGTGTTCAGTAAGTGCGGGGACATCGCGATCGCAAAGCTGACAATGCATGAAGCTAGAAACAGTAACTTTCTTCTAGCCTAGCGCTCACGAACTCGCATGAATGCCACGATCGCGCAATTGCTTGACAAAAAATTCTTCAAGCGATGGACGAGCTAGCGACATCGAAATTAACTGAGCATTCATCAAAGCGAGGCTATCGATAAAATCGGCTGCTGCACCGTTGAGATGTCCTGCCCAAAGTCCATCCTGAAACTCCATGTCTGGCAGCCACGGCTGCAACATTTCTGGTCTGCCGCCTTTCACCATCACATAATATTTTTCAGCCGTTCCAAGGAGTTCTTGCATCGAACCTAGAGCGATGAGTTCGCCTTGAGCAAGTAAAGCAACGCGATCGCAGATTTTCTCGACATCGGATAGTACATGACTGTTAAAGAAAATCGTTTTGCCCTGAGACTTAAGCGACAGAATAATCTCTCTCATCTGATAGCGACCGAGCGGATCAAGTCCAGACATCGGTTCATCGAGAAAGACCAAATCTGGATCGTTGATTAATGCTTGTGCCATACCGATGCGTTGTAGCATTCCTTTCGAGTATTGCCGCAACTGTTTCTTCTTCGCCGCAGATTGAGCGAGACCGACGAGATCTAACAGCTCAGGAATGCGTTTCTTTTGGCGCGATCGCTCAATTCCGAACAAGTCTCCGGTGTAGTTGAGAATTTCCCAACCTGTTAAATAATCGTAGAAATAAGGATTTTCGGGCAGATATCCAATCCGCTGTTTGACAGCACGATCGCCCAAAGATGCACCTAAAATCATGGCGCGTCCTGAAGTGGGGCGGACAATGCCAAGTAGAGTCTTGAGTAACGTGGTTTTTCCGGCTCCATTTTGTCCGAGCAGCCCAAACGTCTCTCCCTCGTATACTGTGAGACTTACAGAATTGAGAGATTTCACTTTTTTATTCATCCAGAACCCAGTGCGGTAAGTCTTACTGAGTTCGTAGGTCTGAAGCGCGATTGAGCGTTCGATCGTGGGAAGTTGAAGGCGAGTTGCAACAGCAGAATCCATAAGTGCCTCGATCACTACTGAGTAGCCATTTAATCACTCTTTACAATTCCCGCTTCAGCATTTTTTGCGATCATGCGACTCGATACTTCTATATTTTGTAAACTTTGTTTAGAAGCTTGGGGAAATGATGATGAATCGATCGAAATTTGTCGCTGTGATGACTGGGATTATTTCTTTGATTTTGGGCGTGGGCTACTTGCTGCTGGTGCAGTTGTTGGATTTTCGAGGCGAGATGCTTCCGGCTCCGATCGAGATGATTCCGCTGGGCTGGTTTTAGTCGCAGCAATTCGTCTCGGAACTTCATACGTCCAAAAATCCGAGGCGAGTTCTGTATTCGGAAAAATTGCCCGTGCTTCATCGAGAAGATCGTTGATACCGATCGAGTTTCCCGGCGCATATCGCGGGCTGAAATGCGTCATGATCAAAGTCTGCACTTGAGCGAGTAATGCCGTCTGCGCTGCCATTGTCGAAGTTGAATGCAGCCGTTGAAATGCCATCTCGGCATCTTGATGGGCAAAGGTCGCTTCGTGAATTAGTACGTCTGCACCTTGAGCAAGTTCGATCGCGCTTTCACAAAAAACAGTATCCGTACAATAAACAACCTTTCGCCCAATTTCTGGCTCACCGCAAAGAATTTTGCCATCGATCGTTCGCCCGTCTTCTAGCGTGACCGTTTCTCCGCGCTTCAACTTTCCATAAATTGGGCCGGAAGGAATCCCTAATTCTTTGGCAAGCTCAGCCTTGAAATGTCCTGGACGATCTTTTTCAGTAATGCGATAGCCAAAAGCCGGAACCCGATGTTTCAGCAACTGACAGGTCACTGTAAATTCTTCATCCTCAAACACCAGTCCTGGACTGACCGGATGAAACTTCACGGGATAAGAAAAATGGGTTTGCGAGTAGCGTTTACAGGCTTTGAGATAGGGATCGAGATCCGGTGGCCCATAAATATCGATCTGTTGAGGATTTCCAGCAAGTCCACAGCTTGCCAGCAATCCCATTAAACCGAAAATATGATCGCCATGCACGTGAGTGACAAAAATTCGACGAATCTGGCTGACTCGCAAATCACTGCGCAGAAACTGGTGCTGCGTGCCTTCTCCACAATCAAATAGCCAAACTTCAGCCCGCTGCGGCAAGCGTAGCGCGATCGCACTGACATTCCGCGATCGTGTGGGTACACCAGAACTCGTTCCCAAAAATGTGATCTGCAAAGCCGACTCACCTGAACTCAATACACTATCTTCATACTGCCACAGGAACTTGCCTGTAACCGAGGCGGTCAGAGCCAAAGAACCGATGAAAATTTCATGTGGTTTCCGTGATCCGGATTACAGCCGAGACGAAGTGACATATATTAACAAATGTTAGAAATTCGAGAAATCGTGGCAGATTGATCCAGATAGCCTCGTGTGACCGCTGTTTGTTGTTAGTGAAAACCCGTAGCAATATGGTTAATCAAATGAATTTTCGATCGCCCCTTTCGTCTCTAGCCGCAAAACTAAATCGTCCGAAAATTTGGGGTTTTGCGCTCTTACTTTGGGCAGTGCCCTTCATGCCTGCTGAGGCAAGAGAGACTGTGAATTTAAGAGTCGCGATCGAGAATGGAGTTTCGCAAATTACTGTTGGCAGTTCGACCAATGCTCAAGTGTTAGATGCGGCTGAGACAACGTTGCTAGGCGAAATCCAAGGCATGAACGGTTTTGCTGCACAGGCACAAAATGGTCAAGTGGCATTAGACAAATGGCGATCCGGTGCCCTTACGATTCGACCGAAAGATAACGGTGTAGTCTGGATTGGCAATCGTTGGTATCGTGGCACTGTGCGGCTGATTGCTTCAGGTGGCAGTTTGACCGTTGTAAATAATGTTGAATTAGAGCAGTATTTGCTCAGCGTCTTGGGCGCAGAAATGAATGGCAACTGGCCGAAAGAAGCGCTCAAGGCTCAAGCAGTCACAGCTCGGAGTTATGCCTTAGAAAGACGTGAGTCATCGATTCGGGCGGGAAAACCTTACGATCTCTACGATACTCAGACCTCTCAGGTTTATAAAGGGCTGCAAACTGAGTCACAAGGCACACTGCAAGCAGTTGCCGAAACGGCAGGACAAGTTTTAGTTCACAATGGTCGATTGGTGGAAGCGTATTTCCATTCGTCTGCCGGGGGCTGTACAGAACCCTCTGAAAATGTTTGGTCATCGTCGCGCCCTTATCTGCAAATGGTCAAGAACGACTTTGATAAAGGCACACCAGTCAGTGAGTGGTCAAGAACGCTTTCTGCGGCTGAGCTTGGCAATATTTTTGGGGTGGGAACGGTTCAACAAGTGATTCCAGTGCGGGCGACAGCTTGTGGACGAGTTCGAGAAATGAGAATTGTGGGCGATCGTAAAACGGTCACGGTTTCCGGTGAAAGAATTCAAAGTGCTTTGAATCTGAGAAGTACCTTATTCGCATTTAACCCTCAACAATTGGCAGCGAGCAAAGCTGGTGGCAAACCTTCAATGCAATTTGTGGTGAATGGTCGAGGATTTGGTCATGGTGTCGGTATGAGCCAATGGGGAGCTTACAACATGGCACGTCAGGGTAAGACTTATCTGCAAATCTTGGCGGAATATTACCGAGGTGGCGCTGGAGTGACAACCATTAAAACTGACCAATAATCGTGGGCGATGTGTAACTTTCAACTGCTAGGACATGAAAAAGTCGCACATCGCCTGAATAGTAAAATTTGTTGCCTTTCGAGGAGTTAGAGTTCTTGAAAAACTCTAACTCCTCAATTGTTTAGGGTTGAGATCGACCTTCTAAACGGCGCTGCCATTCTGCATCGATTTGCGCTGATCGATCAATGTCTTGTTCAATCAAATCGCGATCGCTCGAATAGATTACATCGGATTCTTGAATTACATGCTTCGCTGCAAATCCACGCGCATACGCTAGCTTTTGCTGAATCATTGAACTGGCTTGAGTGAGGAAGTTCGCACGAGATTCGCGATCGTGATTTCGGGTCAAAATTTTCTGATTTCGCCCTTTGATCCAGAAATATCGAATCGCTGGAATAGTGAGAAATGCGGCACTATAGCCGAGCGAGAGAAAGGCAAGAATTTTAAGCGCACCTCCACTGACGATCGCCGTCAGCACGAGTGCAAGAACCAGCAACGTTACACCCAGCCCGATCGCTAAAGTAATTTGTCCAGAACTCGCCTGACTAAACTGATAAAGCGACTCGCGCAAAAATGCTGGCAACCATTGCCGCTCTTCACGTGCCACCGTTGTTTGAAGCGATGGAAATTGATAGATAAATTGTCCCTCTGGACTGACTTCAGGACGACCATCAAAGCGCGCCAACACGGGCAGCATGTACTGTTCGTATTCTTGCTCGGATTGCGTCCCCAAATCGTCTAAGTACGGGGCAATTTGCTCTGAAATTACTGCGCCTTGATGAGTCTGGATTGTTGCTGCAATCGCTTGCCAACGTCGATTTTCTAAATCCGCATTCGGGTTGCCATCTCCGAATAAAAAGGAATAAATCGATTCGAGGAAATTTAATTCACTCTTTTCGCGGGTTGGACGACGCTGGTTGTAATCTGGTGTGAAAATCCAGAAGAAATCGGGACTAAACCAGATATTCGGCATGTCGAAACCGCCGCCATTGTTATCATCGCGCGAAGAATTTGCTGCGATCGTAATGGCAAGAATTGCTAGAAATGAAGCGAGGATTAACAGAACTAAAACAATCCCGAAGGAAATCCGAATCAGGTAAAACAGAATTCGCCAAATCTTTTCCCAGCGTTCTTGCCATCGCAAGCGCGCATCTTTCTCACGCAGAATACTACGAAAATTTTTCGGAAACTGGTAGACTACATCTCCGGATTCTGCAACTTGCAAATGTCCGCCCGCTTGAGATGCGAGGACAAGCAATCCTTGTTCTGCCAGATTGATGTTTAAGCCTGCTTGCGACGCGACATCCCCAACGGTGGCGCGATAGTTGAGAGATTCGATCGCTTTTAAAATCGCGGCATTTGGTGTGGCTGACATTCGCTGATTTCCCTATGTCGGACTTCTCTTCTCTCAGTATAGATCTTTGAAAAATTGACGGTTTTGAGAACATGAAAGATCTTTCATAAACCGTTCATTTGTCATTCATCCCCGAGTCCGATAGTAGAACCTGTGAGGCAACTGAAACCTTCAACTCACGGGAAACAACGATTTATGAAAAAGTATCTCATTCCTTTGATTGCTCTAGGAATTGGTGGCAGCGCGATCGCATTCAATCTGCTGACTCGTTCTTCTGATTCGATCAGTCAACCGCCGAGTATCATCCAACCTGTTCAGGCTCAATCTCCCACGGCTCAAGATAAACCGATACTCGTTCAAATTCATGCGGATTGGTGTCCCGCGTGCAAAACACTCGCCCCCATTGTGACTTCATTGCAACAGCGGTATCAAGGTCGGGCAAATTTTGTGATCTTAGATGTGACCGATCGCGGGAAGACTCAAGCCTCAGAAGCCAAAGCACGAGAATTGGGACTGTCAAACTTCTTTGCTGCGAACAAGTCGCAAACAGCAACGATCGCGCTGATTAATCCAAAAAATGGTCAAGTCATCCAGACATTTCGCAAGAACTTCGACACTCAAGCTTATGTGAAGGCGATCGACAATGCCATCACTCAAGTCCGCCAGCGATGAAATTTCAGAGGTCGGAGTCTTACGGAAACTCCGACCAACATCCTTGAAATGTGGAGAAGAATTTGCCATGACCTTATCGAAAAAACCGTCTCGCCTTGATCGTCTCAAACAATGTGTAACGTCAAGCGCTTTCTTTTACACTGCATTGTTTTTGAGTGCTGTTGGACTCGCACTGATTGCGCCTCACTTTGGCAGCCTCTATGAGTTACTAGGACAGTGGGTTTCTCAAATTGAAAATCCCTATTACCAATGGTTTCAGCAGCAAAATCTGAGTAATGCTTTCGTGTTGATTCCACTTGCATTTTTGGGTGGTTTACTTGCGAGTATTTCACCTTGTGTTCTCTCGCTGCTCCCTGTCAATCTCAGCTATATCGGAACACTCAATATTCATTCACGTCGAGATGCCGCAACGAAAGCAGGACTCTTTACGCTTGGAGTGATCACAGTTTTTAGCTTACTGGGATTGTTCTCGTCATTTGCAACGGCTGTGCTGGTTGATTTTCGAGGATATATCAATATTGCAGTAGGGACGTTGATTTTTCTCATGGGGTGCAGCTTTGCAGGTCTATTTCACTTACCTCTCCCTAAGTTGAATCCATCAGTATCGAGTGCAGGTTCCTATGGCGTAGGAGTAACATTTGCCTTAATTAGCTCGCCTTGCTCTAGTCCTGTCTTGTTTGCAGTCTTAGCAGCAGGAGCCGCAACCGGATCGCAATTCATCAGTACGGTTACGATGGTGAGCTATGCGATCGGGTATACAGCCGTGATTTTCTTTGCAAGTCTCTATACAGGTCTGGTCAAACAGAGCCGCACTTTACTTCAGCATTCTGAATGGGTTGTTCGTCTCGGAAGTGCAGCCTTGATTCTTGCAGGCGGGTTTTATCTGGTGAGCGGAATTCATTGGTTTCTGTAAAATTTGAGGTAAAATCCAAATGTCGCATCATCAACAAGTTGCAATGAAACAGTCTCGGAAGCAGCAAAGCTTTGTTGGTGTGCGATCGCGGATTTTAGCCTGGTACTTTCTGTTGACGGCTAGCATTACTTTCGTTTCAGTCTATGCAACCTATAAAATCTTTTGTGACTCGACTCAGAAAGAGCTAGGCGGACAGCTTCAGCGAGACATTCAAGCATTTGAGCAGTCTAGCGTTCAACCTTCCAATCCAGAAGCGCTAACGCAAGCGATTCAAGCCTTCTCAAGCCGTCAAGTTTCGACTCCAAACCGTTATCTACTGGTCTTCTCCAAAGGTCAAATTCTCCATACTCCACAATCCGCGCAATTTGTCCAAAACAACCAAGCTGTACTCGATCGCTGGAAGCAACTCCCTGAAAATGCTCCTCAGCAGCTTGATGGTTATCTCGTCTCAGTTATGCGTCCGCTGAATGGGCAACCAGGAAGAATTATTGCGGTGCATGATGCAACGATGCAGTATCACATGGCAGAGCTAACGCTGAGACTTGTCGTGCAAGTGACTTTAGTTGGGCTGATTTTGTTTAGCGCGATCGCGTGGCTCACGGCTGGAAAAATTCTCTCTCCTTTGCGCCAAGTGACAGAAACGGCTCGAAACATCAGCGAAACGGATCTCACTCAACGGCTTTCAGTTCAAGGAAAAGACGAGATTGCTGAACTCACGCTGACGTTTAATCAGATGCTCGATCGACTTCAAGCCGCATTCACAAGCCAGCAAGATTTCATCAAAGACGTAAGCCATGAACTGCGAACGCCGATCACCATCATTCAAGGACATCTAGAATTACTCGGAGACGATCCAGAGGAGCGCCGAGAAACGATCGCGCTTGTCCGAGACGAACTCAAACGGATGAATCGATTTGTCAGTGATTTACTCTTGTTGATGCGAATTGAGCGTCCGAACTTCTTACGAGCAGATCACTATGATGTCGCAACCTTAACAGAAGAAATTTTTGCGAAAGCTGAGGCATTGGCAGATCGAAGCTGGAAACTTGAATCGGTTGGAACGGGAGAAGTTTTCTGCGATCGACAACGCATCACCCAAGCTGTTCTCAATCTCGCTCAGAATGCAAGCCAGTACACGCAAAAAGGCGATGTGATTGCAATTGGTTCTGCGATCGTTGAAGAAACCGCCCGATTTTGGGTCAGAGACACGGGTGAAGGAATTGATCTCGATGATCAAGCTCGAATTTTCGATCGGTTTGCACGCGGGTCAAATAGTGAGCGACGATCTGAAGGGTCAGGTTTGGGATTATCGATCGTACAAGCCATTATCAAAGCTCATCAAGGTCATATCGATCTCTGTAGCCGACTTGGAGAAGGTTCGACGTTTACAATCACATTGCCGTTGCGAGGAACGCATTGATGAATCGAATCTTAATTGCAGAAGATGAATCGCGAATTGCTGCCTTTTTAGAGAAGGGATTTCGAGCAAATGGATTTACTTGCACGATCGCAACGAATGGGCATGAAGCGATCGGTATGGCACACAGTCATGATTTTGACTTACTCATTTTAGACTTAGGACTTCCAGGGAAAAACGGCTGGCAAGTCTTGGAAGAAGTACGAGGTAGAGGTGAACGACTGCGAATCATTGTGCTCACAGCACAGGATGAAGTGGAAGATACAGTCGCAGCTTTAGAAGGTGGCGCGAATGACTATGTGACTAAACCGTTTGAATTTACAGAACTTCTTGCTCGCGTGAAAGTGCAATTGAGAGATAGCGTGATTCTCAAAAGTAAAGCAGGCAAAGAAACAACGTTTCAAGCGGGCGAAATTGTGCTGGATTTGCTCACGCGACAAGTTTGGCGAGGCAGCACCTTGATCGAAATGTCTTCTAAAGAATTTGCCTTAGCCGAGGTATTTCTCCGTCACCCGATGCAGGTGATGAGTCGGGAACAACTACTTGATCGAGTCTGGGGATACACCTATGATCCCGGCTCGAACATCATCGATGCTTACATCAAACAATTGCGAAAAAAATTGGGAAGTGAAACGATCGAAACCGTTCGAGGAGTCGGCTACCGACTTCGGGTATGAGGATTCATTCAACAGTTGAATCTTTTGCAATCTATCAGGATGGGATCGCGTGAAAGATGAGCATGTTCATGTAAAGCACGATCGCTGCTACCAACACATTTCTGCCTGAGTAACAGCGATCGCAGTGATTGCTAATTTTTCTAGCCCAACCACCCTTTTAACCGTTCTGCAATCTGAGGACGGCGCAACTTGCGCATTGCCTTACTTTGAATTTGGCGCACCCGCTCTCGTGACAAGTTGAACATACCGCCAACTTCTTCAAGCGTACAAGGCTTACTCGTCGTCAATCCGTAGCGCAAAGAAATAATATCTTTTTCGCGCTCGGTTAAGACATTGCCCAATACCTCCCAAATCTCTTGGCGTAACATCGTTTCACTCATCTGAGATTCGGGTGATTGAGTATCGCCATCTTCGAGTAAGTCCATCAATTCTGTATCTTCGCCTTTCCCCACTCGGTGATTCAGCGATAACGACTGACGACGGACTTGATGTAAATGCTGCAATTGCTCAACGGTCAATTCTAGAGATTGAGCCAGTTCTGCTTCGGTCGGATTGCGATTTAACTCTCGTTTCAGGTCGCGATGTGCTTTCTTCAGCTTATTCAGCTTTTCGACAATGTGAATCGGTAAGCGAATCGTACGAGCATCATTTGCGATCGTTCTGGTGATCCCCTGACGAATCCACCAGTATGCATAGGTCGAAAACTTATATCCCTTATCGGGATCAAACTTTTCTGTTGCGCGGTTGAGTCCCAATGCACCTTCTTGAATCAAATCAAGAAACGGCACGCCGCGATTTAGATACCGTTTCGCGATCGACACGACTAACCGAAGATTCGATCGAATCATCTTCCGTTTCGCTACTCGACTCCGGTGTAAGCGATGATCCAATTGCCGTTCAGTGAGTCCAAAGTGTTCAGCTAATTGAGCCTTGGTAGGAGCATGACCTAATTCTTGATACAGCTTGCGTCGAGCGCTATCGACTTCAACTAAGTACTGTACCCGTCTTGCAAGCTCCACTTCCTCATCCGCTTTCAGGAGTGGATACCGTGCCATTTCTTTAAAGAAAGCTCCCACTGCATCATCGGCAACGGTCTTGTTATAGCCAGAGGAGCGAGCTGAGGCGATTTGATCGACTTCATCCTCTGATGAATTTCCAACAGACGTAAGCTCAAGAATATCCGGCTCAATCTCGATCGGGGTGCTGTCTTCTAAGTCAGCTTCTAATTGCAATGAGTCTACTGAATCTAACTCAGCAACGTCCATTGCAAAGTCCATATCCTGAGAGAGGGCTACGGTTGGGGAACTGTTGCTTTGTTCGCTCATAGTGTTATATCAATGAAGTTTTACAGGGGGGCTATTTGAGCTAATTTAAGTGTCAAACTAGACAGAACCTTAAGTCAGCGATCGACAGTTTTGAATGCTATGTTTTCGTTTCAATTTATAAATGACAAAATAATCAACTCCTCCTGAACTTATGACGAATTTCGGCGTTTTATAGAAACTTTTTGGAAACTTTTAGAAATGAGTTGAGATTTGGAGATCAAATCACTCACTTCGTCCACATAGGCTGGCATGATCCCCAGCAATATAGTTCAGCGTGGATGAAGATTCCAGAGATTTAGGATTTCAAATGAATCCCTAGCTGCTATAACAGACTCTCATACCTGTTTCGGTTTACATCTCTACCAATGGTCGGAAAAGCCAGAGCGTTTTTTGTGAATCTATCGTAGGTAGAGTCGTGCGATAGGGCGAGTGATCCTGTAAACTCATCACACGTTAAAATTAGAATTAATGGTTAGTGTATTTGAACTAATAAACTTCTCGACTCCTCTGATTATTTAATACCGCGAGTTTGCAAAGCTGCGGATTTTCTTAAGTTTTTCTCTTCATTTGCGATATGTCTGAGTTGCAGTCTGTGGCGGAATTAAAGGCAGAGTATGGGGTGTCACCTGCTTGGGTCGATGTGTTAGTCGATTGTCCAGGGTCGCAAGGAGTCTATACTTATCAGTCGCGTCCGGATTTATTGGTGCAGCCGGGTGACATTTTGAGTGTGCCTTTTGGCGCACAACAGGTCGGTGGGATTGCGGTGCGCGTTGGGAATCAACCGCCGGATTTATTGCCCGAGCAAATTCGATCGATTGATTCGATCGTTAGTGCTGGCTTCTTTCCTGCCTCTTATTGGGCATTGCTCGATCAAGTCGCACGCTACTATCAAACTTCATTAATGCAGGTGGTACGCGTGGCGTTGCCGCCGGGATTATTGGCGCGATCGCAAAGACGCATTCGCTTGATCAAGCCCGATGCCAGTGAAGCCAGTCTGAATAGTGCAGCCCAACAGATTCTCAAACTGCTTAAGTCGAGCAAAACAAAAGATTATTCCTGGCAATTTGTGCAACGGCAAGTCAAAGGCGCGAATCGGGGCTTACAAGACCTGCTCAAGCTGAATTGGGTCGAGAGCTATCTGGAGCCACCTGCCACGATTCGTCCCCAATTGCGGCAAGCGGTGATTTTAGTCTCAACTCAGGGTGAGTTGAGCGATGGCTCCGCCACACAAAGCAGTGTCCGACAACGTGAGATTTTAGAAGTGCTTAAGCGCAATGGCGGTGAAATGTGGCTGACAGATCTGTTGCAGCACTGCCGAACGACTTCACCCACTGTAAAGCGCTTACAAGAGCAGGGCTGTGTGCTGCTTCAGGGGCGAGAAGTGCTGCGAAGTGAACATGCACCGGATGTTGAGCAGGATGCGGCAAAAGTGCTGACGCATCATCAAGCAGAAGTGCTGAAAAAGATTCATACAGTCACAGCATTTGAAAAAATTTTGCTGCATGGGGTCACGGGATCAGGCAAGACTGAGGTTTACTTGCAAGCGATCGCGCCGATGTTGCAACGCGGTCAATCTGCTTTAGTCTTAGTGCCTGAGATTGGGTTAACACCACAATTGACGGATCGCTTTCGGGCAAGATTTGGCGATCGCGTTTGTGTATATCACAGTGCTTTATCAGATGGCGAAAGGTTCGATACCTGGCGGCAAATGCTCACAGGGTCGCCTCAAGTGGTGATTGGAACGCGATCGGCAGTGTTCGCGCCGTTGCCCAATCTCGGATTAATCGTCTTAGACGAAGAACATGATTCGAGTTTTAAGCAAGATCAACCTGCACCTTGTTACCATGCTCGATCGGTTGCACAATGGCGGGCTGAATTAGAAAACTGTCCCTTAATTCTCGGCTCAGCAACACCTTCGCTAGAGACTTGGTTAGACTCACAATCGTCTACTTATCTATCTTTACCGAAGCGAATCTTAGATCGCCCTTTGCCGAAAATCGACATTGTTGATATGCGGAAAGAATTGCACGATCGCAATCCTTCGATTTTTAGTCGATCGCTGCAAGCTCAGTTGAAAAAGCTCAAAGAAAACAATCAAAAAGGCTTGTTATTCATTCATCGTCGTGGGCATAGCACGTTTGTGTCTTGTCGGAGTTGTGGCTATGTGATGGAATGTCCCAATTGTGATGTTTCACTGTCCTATCATCACGTTCACGAAACTGCTCAACCGATTTTAAGATGTCATTATTGTAACTATACTCAGCTTCAACCGCAGCGTTGCCCTAGCTGTAGTTCTTCGTATTTCAAAAACTTTGGCAGTGGGACTCAACGAGTCGTTCAAGAAATCGCCAAACTTTTCCCCGAATTGAAAACAATTCGATTTGATAGTGATACAACTCGCGCAAAAGGAGCGCATCGAGCTTTACTAAGTCAATTTGCTCACGGGGACGCTGATTTACTCGTCGGAACACAGATGCTCACGAAGGGGATTGACTTACCCCAAGTAACTTTGGTTGGGATTATCTCAGCCGATGGGTTACTGAACTTAGCAGATTTTCGAGCCAGTGAGAGAGCTTTTCAAACGTTAGTTCAAGTTGCCGGACGCGCCGGACGCGGAACTGAGCCTGGACGAGTGATTCTTCAAACTTATGCGCCTGAACATCCAGTGATTCAAGCCGTTCAACGTCAGCAATATGAGCCTTTTGTTGCCACTGAACTAGAGCAGCGGGCAGCGTTGAACTATCCCCCTTACGGGCGGTTAGTGTTACTCCGCCTGAGTGGATTGAATGAGCAGACTGTCCGAAGTACGGCGGAGCTACTCGCTGATCAGCTTTTACACTCTGAAGATGAAGTATTGGGGCCTGCTCCCGCCACGATCGCAAAAATTAACCAACGATATCGCTGGCAGATTCTTCTCAAACTCACCAGCGATCGCATTCCGAATGTGATGGAACTGAGATCGCAGTGTCCTTCGACGGTGAGTTTAACGATCGATGTCGATCCGATGAATCTCATGTAGCCATAGATCTTCGGTTTGATTTGTGAGACCTTGCTCAACGCGCAACTGCTGCTTCCAAATCGCACCAGAGCGATCCGACGCTAACTCTTTAGCTTTGCTTCTGGCAAAATCAACATTGCATCGCCAAATGAATAAAACCGATACTGATTGTCGATCGCATCTTGGTACACCGATAACAAGCGTTCTCGCCCAATCAACGCACTGACGAGCATCAGCAAACTCGATTTCGGTAAGTGGAAGTTTGTGATCATGCCATCGACCACACGCCACTGATAGCCCGGATAAATAAATAAATTCGTTTTGCCACAGTAGGGTTCAAGTTGACCCGACTGCGAAGCGCCTTCCAGCGATCGTACAACCGTCGTCCCCACGGCAATCACTCGTCCGCCTTTCGCTTTTGTCTCCCGAATCTTCTCTACCGTCTCCGGCGAAACTTCGATCCATTCTCCATGCATCTGATGTTCAGTAATATTTTCAACCTCCACAGGTCGGAAGGTTCCTACCCCAACATGCAGCGTCACAAAAGCCCGATCGATGCCCTTTTGTTCTAAGCGCTCTAACAGTTCGGGCGTGAAATGCAGTCCCGCAGTCGGCGCAGCGACAGCGCCTAAGCGATCGGCATACACCGTCTGATAGCGATCGGCTTCTGCTTCAGTGTCGTGAATATAAGGCGGCAACGGCACTTCACCAAAATGATCAATCACTTCGAGCAGCGATCGTCCATCCGACACTTCAAACTGTAAAATCCTGCCGCGTGTTTCTGGATCGCTGGCTAAAATTTGGGCATTCAGCTTGATGTCCGTCTGCGATCGAGGGGTAAAGGTAATTTGATTGCCAGGCTTCAGCCTTCGTCCCGGCTTCACCAATGACAACCACTGATTCTGCTGCTGTTCCTCCAACAACAAAATCTCTACCTCAGTTCCAGTCGATTTGTGTCCATGCAGACGAGCCGGAATCACTTGGGTATTATTCAGCACCAGCAAATCGCCGGGTTGCAGAATCTCGACTAGATCATGAAACACTTGATGACAATGTTCCGTCAATGTTTTGAGAACGAGCAATCGCGCGCTATCCCTTGGCTCAGCGGGATTCTGGGCGATGCGGTCTTCGGGTAAATGGTAATCATAAGCCGAGAGGAGTTGATCAGCTTCCACGGTCTCAGTCCTAATTGGTCGTCACAGGTGAGTGGTTAGTATTTTCTGATAATTTTGAGCCTTTAAATATAGAATCCTAAAAATGGGTGAGATTCCCTAGCCAATATCGGGGGCTTTGCCCCTATGTGAAAAGGCGATCCTCAATCAGAATAGAAGAGTAGCATTTGCTGGGTTTGTGTTCTATGGAATATGTCTACTCCCTCGCGAATGCCAGTCTAACTCTGAGAATTGTGGAACATCTGCACAACTCAAAGTTTCTGCCGCTCAGTTTCATAACTGTCATTCATCAGATTGATGGTTGGGTCGTGAGGGTGAAACTGGCTAAATCGCTCGATGAACAAACAGAAGGTGACTTTCAAGCATTCCTGAACGAGTTGGGTATCGTCTGTCACCCCAGCATTCGGATTCAGATGGTGCTCTGGGGCTTAGAGACGGGTCAATCCCCGATCGAGGTCATGCAGCGGTATCAAGTCGCGGTTGTGTCTCATGGCAACCCAGATCGCGAAGAAATTGAAGAATTTCGCAAACAGTTTGTACAAGGCTTAGGCTATTGTCCTGAAACACTAGCTTAGAAAAACGCATCACAGATATAGTCTTGTAGCACGAATTGATTTTTGGTGAGGTGGGGGGAAGTTCTTGGATTTCCCCTTTTTCGTACCAAGGCGACATCAAAGCGACAGGCAAGATGCGCGAGATGCGGATGCTTTAAGAGAAAAAGTTGGGCGGCGGTGATGATTTTGCGCTGTTTAGCAGCCGTAATCGCCAATGCGCCATGATTGTCCCAATTGCCGCGACTGCGAGTTTTGACTTCGACAAATGCCACGACTTGGTCTTGCGTTTGCGCAACGAGGTCTAATTCGCCCGATCGACAAGTCCAGTTGCGCGCCAGAATAGTTGCTCCTTGTGTTTGTAGCCAGTCTGCGACAAAGTTTTCGCCGGATGTTCCAATTTCTGATGTCGAATTCTGCTGATCCACAGGTACGATTTTAAAGCAGTTCTCTTTCAATATTCCCTGATTTTTCCGATGAGTTCTAAACGCTTAAAAGGTTTGGTTTGTGCCGTCGTCGTTCTAATTGCGACTTGGGTTGTTTTCGCGACACCCGTGCTCGCGTTAGATTACAACCGAGAATCATTGGTCGGGGCGGATTTTTCCGGTCAAGATTTAACGGATTCGGAATTTACCAAGGCGAATATGCGCGAAAGTAATTTGAGCCACACGAATCTCAAAGGCGTGCGATTTTTTGCGACAAATCTGGAACGGGCAAATCTGGAAGGGGCAGATTTGAGAAATAGTACGTTAGATTCAGCCCGCTTGACGCGCGCGAATTTGACGAATGCAAATTTGGCGGGTGCCTTTGCCTCGAATGCGAAGTTTGAAGGGGCAATTATTGATGGCGCAGATTTTACCGATGTAGAGTTGCGCCCCGACGTGCAGAAGCTGCTGTGCAAGGTTGCACAAGGTACGAATCCGGTGACGGGACGCGAAACGCGCGAGACGCTGTATTGCGATTAGTGAATTGAGAAGTTTGATTGATTCGCTGATCAAACTTCTCTGGGTCAAGCGCAAATTAGACTTTCTGTATGAATCTAAATTGCCTGCCGAATGGAATTCGGGGCTACACAGACAAAACCTGCTTTTGCAGGTTAACAGCCAGAGTTGGAGCAGTCCGCGACGGCGGACTTCGTTTGTCTAGCCGCGAATTCTATTCGCAAAGGCATTTGCAGGAAAGCGATTGAGTCAACCGACCTGAGCCGAAACGGGTTCATTCGATCATTTCCGAAGGCTGACCTTTTGAGCCGCACGAGAAACGGACGCGACTTTAGAGGGCGATGGCTCTGCCTCTACTGGCGAGAGAACATTGAGATCAGAATATAACCATTCCTGCTGAAGTTTCTGAATCGCTAATTCTTTTTGCTTTGCTTCAATCTCGATCCAAGGCGCTTGTCGATAAGAGCTTGGCATCACGGTAATGTAATCGCTGTGACGCTGATCGAGAAAGCTTTCTGCTCCATTCGAGATATGGACAAGCTGCCATTCTGGAACCTCCCAGGTCGATCGAGCTGCTTCCAGCATTGCACCTACGCTTTCGTGCTCATAGCTATCGACCTGCTCGTAAATCACATGATGATGGGCATCAAACACGTGCGGAATCTTAGCAGCAGAGCAAATTGAGACCATTTGTTCTGCGCTGTAAGTATATTCGTCGTTTTCGAGCGTGAGTCGGAGTCGAATATTGTCGGGTAAGTTCGCGATCGTATCTAGCAATCGCTCTATACGATCGCCTTTTCCACCATGGATGTTGATCAATGCCCAAGGCGATTTCGGCAGTCCTAACAAATCAAAAACATGCGCATGCATCGTCAAAATTTTGATGCTATTTTCGATGACTTCAGGGCGATCGGAGTTGAGCACAACGAACTGATCAGGATGAAATACTAAGCGGATGCCCAATTGTCGTGACTTGTCTCCCACTAGGCTCAGTCCCTCTGCAAATTCATCTAAGATGGCAGCTCCGATAGGCTCATCGGCAAAGGGAAATAAGCCAGAACTTAAACGGTACAGCCGAATATGATGCTCCGCACAGAACTCGATCGCGATCGCTAATCGGTGCAAGTTTTCGGTATAGAGTTCACGTAGAACTTGCTCTTGCTCTGCGAGTTCAAATTGTAAGAATCGCTTACGTGTCATCGTTTTGAATCGCACCGTTTTCGATGCAGAGACACACACTAAACCAAGTTCGGGAGTCATGATGATTGAGGATTGAGATAAACGTAGAAGTTGAGATCTTTAGAATCCAGAGTTCTTTAGGTAACTTTAACGTCTTCTCCTTATTAAAGATCTCCGATCAACTCGATTTGAGGTCATTCTTTCTTTTTTAATTGCTCGGGTTTATGAATCGCTTCCTTATGGCTCTTAGAAGTTTCAACTAAGTATTCAGGATTTTCTTCTGAAGCCTCAAAGTGGTGATTTTTAAAGTCAGTAGGTTCTGTAATCTTTTCCTTCACTTCGCCCTCGGTTTTACCGCCCGAAGTATTCCACTCAACGTGATCGCCTTTCTTCAATTCCTGACTCATAGCTTTTCTCTCGATGTGCGGTCTAAATTTTATGGATTTATCGCTTGGCTAACCTCTACCCAGAGTTGCGCCTCATTCCTCTCTTGCGACAGTTGGGATCGCTCTACGAACTCAATTACGCTACTCAAAAAGGAATTCTCGCCATGACCTATCGCTATGATTTATTTGTAATTGGTGCAGGCCCTGGTGGACTATCCGCAGCCAAAAAAGCGGCTAGCTATGGCGCGAAAGTTGCGATCGCGGAATCTGCCCACGTTGGTGGAACCTGTGTAAATCTCGGCTGTATTCCTAAAAAACTCATGGTCTATGCTGCCGATTTTGCAGAGTTCGCACACCTTGCCCAAGAGTATGGCTGGTCACAAGAAACTCCCAAATTTAGCTGGCAACAGTTCAAGCAAATCCGAGATCGTGAACTCGATCGCTTACGCCATGTTTATCAATCTAAGCTCAAAGACAAAGGAGTCGAACTCTTGCAAGGAGCGGCCGCGTTTGTTGATGAACACACGATCAGCGTGGATGATCAAAAATTTACAGCCGATAAAATTCTGATTGCAGTCGGTGGAAAAGCAACAAAGCCTAACATTCCAGGCATCGAACATGCAGTGACTTCAGATGAAATGTTTCATCTTGAGAAACTCCCCAAACGGTTAGCCATTCTAGGTGGCGGCTACATTGGCGTAGAATTCTCTAGTCTGATGCGCGGATTGGGAGTTGAAGTCTTTTTGATGAATCGAGAGTGTTGCATTTTAGAAGGGTTTGACGACACTGTTCGTAATACTGTGAGAAATGAATTAGTCGATCGCGGAATCCATAGCTATTGCAATACAACTGCGGAAAAAATTGAACGAGTTGGAGATAACATTCAAATTCAACTCACCGGAGATCGCTCAGACCTGCTTACGGTAGATACGTTGCTCTGTGCGACCGGACGTATCCCCAATTTAGAACATCTCAATTTGGACACCATAGGAATTGAGCAAGACAATAAAGCGATCGCCGTTGATGAATTGAGCCGCACAAATCTGCCGCATATTTACGCGGTTGGAGACTGCACGAATCGCAAGCAACTCACTCCGGTCGCCCGCGCTGAAGGACAAGCCTTTGCCGAAACTGTGTTTGGCAAGTCACAGATGGCAATCGATTACCATTTGATTCCTTCTGGCGTGTGTTCTCGTCCTGAAGCTGCAACGGTTGGCATGACCGAATCTAAAGCGCAAGAAAAATTTGGCGATCGCATCAAATGTTATCAAACTGAATTCACGCCCTTACTGCGAACCTTAAGTCAAGAAAAGCGTCAGAGCTTAATCAAATTTGTAACTCATGACGATCGCATTCTTGGAATTCACATCGTGGGCGACGATGCGATCGAGATCATTCAAGGATTTGCACTCGCGATGCAGAAAGGACTGACGAAAGCTGAACTCGATCACGCGATCGCGATCCATCCATCGTCTGCTGAAGAATTATTCTCCTGAATTTTCCAATTCAAAATTCAACCTTCAATGCCGTAAGGACGGTTTTCCGATCTGTCTTCTTTTAGCACTCTGTCCCAGTGAGTGCTAAATTTCTAGGTGGAGAACTGAGACATACCTATGGCAAAGATTGTTGTCTTTGATGACGAATCCAGACAGGCGTTAGAACGGGGCGTGAATGCGTTAGCAGATGCAGTGCGCGTCACCCTCGGTCCTCGCGGACGGAACGTGTTACTTGAGAAAAAATTCGGTGCGCCTCAAATCGTCAATGACGGTGTGACGATCGCAAAAGAAATCGAACTTGAAGATCCGCTAGAAAACACAGGCGCATCCTTGATTCGTGAAGTCGCTTCTAAAACGAAGGACTTGGCAGGGGATGGAACAACGACCGCAACGGTTCTCGCTCAAGCGATGATTCGCGAAGGCATGAAAAACGTTGCAGCAGGCACCAATCCGATCAGCTTGCGCCGTGGCATGGAAAAAGCGATCGCGAAACTGGTCACTGAAATCCAAGCGGTCGCAAAACCCGTTGAAGGCAACGAAATTGCACAAGTCGCAACTGTTTCCGCCGGAAATGATGATGAAGTCGGACAAATGATCGCAGCAGCGATGGATAAAGTCGGACGCGACGGTGTGATTACGGTTGAAGAATCGAAATCCTTAGCGACTGAAATGGATATCGTCGAAGGGATGCAAATCGATCGCGGTTATCTCTCTCCTTACTTTGTCACCGACACTGAGCGCTTGATTGCTGAGTATGAGAATGCTGCAATTTTGCTCTGTGATAAGAAAATTGGTTCGATTCAAGAATTAGTTCCAGTTCTCGAAAAAGTTGCCCGTGCTGGTCAACCTCTGTTGATCATCGCAGAAGACGTTGAAGGTGAAGCATTAGCAACGTTGGTGGTCAACCGTCTGCGCGGTGTATTGAATACAGTTGCAATCAAAGCACCTGGATTCGGCGATCGTCGGAAGCAAATGCTGCAAGACATCGCAGTTCTGACCGATGGGCAAGTGATCTCCGAAGAAATCGGTCTGAGCTTAGATGCAGTTTCGGCTGACATGCTCGGAACCGCTAGAAAAATCACGGTCACGAAAGATTCCACCACGATCGTTTCAGATGTCGCCAACAGCGAGAATATTGAGAAGCGCGTCGCTCAATTGCGTCAAGAAGTTGAGCGCAGTGATTCTGACTACGACAGAGAAAAGATCTCTGAGCGGATTGCGAAATTATCCGGTGGTGTTGCAGTGATCAAAGTCGGTGCTGCTACTGAAACTGAGTTAAAAAATCGCAAACTCCGAATTGAAGATGCTTTGAATGCGACAAAAGCCGCAGTCGAAGAAGGAATCGTTCCGGGAGGCGGTGTTTCTCTCGTTCACCTCGCTGGAAAGCTAGTTGAATTGAAATCGACGCTGAATGCTGAAGAGCAAATCGGTGTGGATATTGTGATTCGCTCGCTCGATGCTCCGCTCCGTCAGATTGCTGATAACGCGGGTGCTGAAGGCTCTGTGATTGTTGAGAAAGTCCGCGAAATGAGCTTTAGCCACGGCTACAATGCGCTGACCGACAAGTATGAAGACTTGCTGGCAGCGGGCATTGTTGACCCTGCGAAAGTTGTGCGAACCGCACTTCAAGATGCAGCTTCGATCGCAGGCATGGTGTTGACTACTGAAGCATTGGTCGTTGAAAAACCCGAACCCAAATCTGCTGCTGCGCCTGATATGGGCGGCATGGGCGGCATGGGTGGTATGGGTGGTATGGGTGGTATGGGCGGCATGGGTGGTATGGGGATGATGTAATTCCCATCGCGCTAAGTGTCGAAAAAGGGGGAGTGGGGCTGCAATGATTGTCCCTACTCCCCCTTTTGCTATCTGTGCAATCTCCTCTTAACTATCTGAGAGTAACAAGGGGAAAAAATGCCCGACTGGACCTTGACCTTTCCCAATTGCTAATGAATATTTCAATGCAGTCGTCACATAGCTCTTAGCAAGGTGAACTGCCGATCGTAGATCTTTCCCCAATGCCAAATTTGCCGCGATCGCTGCCGACAATGTACATCCTGTCCCATGCGTGTGCGGTGTATTCACGACTTGAGTGGTTAAGGTTTCGCACGCATTGCCATCAAACCAAACATCAACTCCTCGCAGTTCTCCACTCATTCCGCCACCTTTGACGAGAACGGACTTTGCTCCCAATTCAAAAATTTTCTCAGATGCAGCCTGCATGTCCTCTAAGGTGAGAATTTCAAGCCCACTGAGTAATTGAGCCTCGTAGCGATTTGGGGTCAGAATTGCCGCTTGTGGAATCAGGTGCGATCGTAAAACCGCGATCGCAGAATCATCAATCAATTGCGCTCCAGTTCGAGACACCATCACTGGATCAACAACTAAATTAACAATTTTACAAGCGGCAACCTGTTCAGAAACCGTAGCGATGATTTCTTGATTCAGTAACATTCCGGTTTTAGCAGCTTGCACTCCGATATCTTGCACGACAGCCTGAATCTGAGCGGCTACGGCTGCTGAAGGTAAAGCATCAACTCGTGACACACCTAAGGTATTCTGTGCCGTAACGCAAGTAATCGCACTCGCTCCATGCACGCGATGAAAAGCAAACGTGCGGAGATCAGCTTGAATTCCAGCCCCCCCTCCACTATCTGAACCCGCAATAGTTAAGGCGATCGGAATCGAAGTAAGAGTCATGGGACAACTGAAACGAGAGTTTTCTCTATTTTAGTGCGACATGCATTGTTGACGGTGTAATCGGGTCTTCGTCCGATAAACTTCCTCTGCCGCATAGCAGATCGACAGATACTTTGTACCCAGTACCAGCGACACTGCGTTTACCATGCGATCGAGTTCTTCCATCAATTGATCGACGCACCAAGGCTCTGAACAATGAATAAGCAACGCATCGAATTTTAGCTCTAATCTACAGCCTACAAGTGTCTGGGCATAAAGTTCATGAAAGCGCTCAAGGCGGAAATCGTCCAATCGTGACAAGTCTTCAGCGGTGAATTTAATACTCATGATGTAATCGTCTTATATGTGTTGCACAGATTGAATCGGATTCGTCCAAGGATCTATACGGTAAGATCTTGGAACTTTATTTTCTTCTGATGACACAATTACGTAAATGTACGGGTTTCCCGATTAATATATTTCGGTGCTTCCAATTCACTTACATTAACCCTGATCTTCTTCCAGAGATTTTCGATGGGGCATCACGTTGCGTAAAAGATCATGTGTCAAAGCTATCCTCCTTTCAGTATTGCATCTGTCATTCTTACGCGAGATGAAATTCTGTAAAGGAGTTGAATATACTGAGTCTGCAAAATGGTAGAGCATCGGCTCGGTAACATTGGTCAGGAATGAAGAGTGATTAAAAGTAGTTAAGTCATTCCTTGCGTCATATTAGAAATCATGATTTTCAAAATCCGCCAATAGGCAGATTTGTCCGTCGATTTATAGAAACGATGCCACACTACTACCTGGAAATACATCAAGAGCCTAGAAAGGGGATTTGAGGAGAAACTGGATGGCAAGTTCTAAGAAATTACAGCGGTTAGCATGGCTCGAAGGCATTCGGATTTTTGCAGCAGTATTGCTGTTGCTTTATCATGCTCAGTTGTTATTTACGAAATATGCTTTTACACCTCAACCAACCGGACTTGCTGCGAATTTGCAACAGATATTTTTAGCGACGCGTCAGATGGGTGATAGTTGGTTGACTCAAGTTTTGAGTTTACCTGTTTGGTTTGGCTATCAATTTGTCGATGTGTTTGTTTTGGTAAGTGGATTCAGCTTGGTGCTATCACTGAAAGGGCAACCGATCGAAGTAGGTAGCTTTCTCAAGCGACGAATTTTAAGAATTTTACTACCGTTCTGGACAGTCGCGTGGTTGGCTTACCCAGTACTTTGGACGGTTGGGGAGTTGACGAATAGCTATATTCCTGATGCTTGGCATACATTTGCAGGCATGTCGTTCCCAATTTTGTTTGATTATGGTGGAGAACTGCTTCTTCCCACAAATGGTCCTTGGTGGTTCGTCCCATTGATTATGAGCTTTGCGTTGATTTTCCCAGTGCTTTGGTATCTGATGAATCGATGGGGATCGCGCAATTTGTTGCTGACGACAACTGTGATTACATTGGTGTATCGAGCCTTAGCGGTTTATGTCTTCAAGGGTCATCCCACTTATGCGATCGTCAGTGCATCGGCAGGTTGGCAACCATTTGTGCATTTCATTGCAAAGCTCAGTACTTTCGTTTTAGGAATGGTAGTCGCTCGGCAGTATTCGCAGGGTAAAGGCGCGATCTTTTGGAAGTCTTCTAGAGCATTTTCGATTGGTATAGCAGTTTATGCGATCGGATTTGTCGCTCAGTTTTATCGCTTTGGCTGGATTTTTGGTGATTTCTTGCTGGCTATCGGTTTAACGCTCTGTTGCATGGTCGTGTTTCGATTTTTCAGCGATCGCTTAAAGTTAGGTGCAATAATGATTTGGCTTGGCATTCATAGCTATAGCTATTTTCTGATTCACAATTTTGTTGTCGATCGCACGTTGAATTTGTATGTGCATCAGCAGTTGCCGCTGTATTATCAAGTTTTACCTTGGATGGTGCTTGGAACATTAGCATTGTCTGTGATTGCAGATCACGTCACGCCTTGGGTTGTAAAGGGTGCGGTTTGGCTTTGGCATTATACAGATGCGAGATTAACGCCGATCGCGAAGATTGGTTGGACTCCGAGAGTCGGAGAGTCCGTGCAATATAAAGGAAAGTCAGGTTGGACAATTCAGAAGGTCGAACGAGTGGTGCATGATAAAGCATTTTATTTGTGTCGGATTTCAGATGGAAGAAAAACGGTGTGGGTCAATCAGAATGATTTGAAACAAGCTGTTGCAGCGCAACAGGCGAATGTCTAAGTATCGATTACATTTCATCTATCCTTTTCGCATGAACATAGTTGCGCTCCAGAGAAAAACTGTGATGGCTACGTCATCGCAGTTTTTTGATGTTGAGTTATGCTGCTCACCTCGCATCCAGTAAATGGGGTTGAACGAGATCTCAGACAGATATAGTGCAATTTCTAAAGAGAAATACGTAAATTTCCGGTCTAATTCTCATGTTTAGGAGTAATATACGAAACATGGATTAACCTAATGTTTTCAATCTAGGCATTAGACGGAAAAAGTCAGTCTAATTTTCTAATTTAGGATATTATGCCAAATCCAAGTAGCCTAAATCCTCCTGACAGGATAGTATGTCGATCATTCTCGGCGACGTTTAGATTCAGATAATTAGGCTAAGAGAGGCAGTTTTAGAAATTGTTAGACTGCTCATTGCTCGATTGAGGTACAGTTTGAGGCGTATCTTTAGATACTAACGCTCAAGTAATCGGACTTTTTCGGTTGATACGGATAATTTCATTAAGTTTCAGGTAGTCCGGGGGAGAATTGCTAAATGGCTCTTTCTGAAAAGATCATTGAATTAGTTATTGATAAAGTTTTACTTGGTGGCATTGTGCTGGTAGCAGGTTACTGGCTCAACAAACGTTTTGAGGTATTCAAGAACGAAACCAATGAAAAGTATTATCAAAGACAGCTTATTGCTGAATTGGAGAATCAGCAGAAACAACAGATATCTGAGTTAGAGAATCAGCTTGTTGTAGCTCGATACAATGCAGAACTAGAATTTATAGAAAGGCAAATCTCCGAATTCTACTGGCCTATCTATTTAAGATTGGAAAAAGATACTGTAATGTGGAAAAGAATCAAGTCTCTCAGTTCTGAGCAAGATGTTTTACCTGATGCTGCAAGTGAGGCTATAGAGAAAGAATTTATTCTTAAAAATCACCAAGAGATAGTTGAAATTATAGAGACAAAGATCCATTTAGCTGAAAATTCAGCAAATAGCAAAGAGTTAATCGATGAGTTACTAAAGTACATCAAGCATGTTGCAGTTTATAAAACAATTCGTTCTATCAAAGAACTTCAAAACGTTAATCCAATGGATTTAAATGAACCATTCCCGCCAAAGCTTTTTCCATTAATTGAACACAATTTTCGAGAGCTTCAAAGTAGATATGAAAGCCTTAAGAAAGCAAAGGCTAGGGAGCTTCAAAAATGAGTTAGTCACGCAGTCTAACTCGTCAAATGCAGCCGACACTAAGTCACGGTTGCTGGATTTGAGATTGCTTGCTGTCGCTGATTTGAGAGGTTAGCAGTTTTGGTATCTGCTAACAAACCTTCCTTAAAGCTCGACTTTTAACCGGGTACGTGGGACAAACGTTGTAAATAGCATTTAACTTTTGAGCGATTTCAGCGTTAAGTAGGGCTATATCACTTTAGTAACGGGGAGACGCGATAACTGAGTGTCTCCGTAAGGTTTGCTTGAGAGAACCTCGAAAAATTAAGTAAACCATGATTTCTACACCTGTCATACTAGCTTGAGCAAGTAGATCTTAAATCATGTGGTCCTAGTGACACAGTCTGTATAGCCAGCACCAGTAGGCTTTTGAATGTTCTCCTTGATTGTGTCAAGATCGACGTAGGAGTCAGCAACATTGATCAAGCTATCACTTGTCATTGAGCGCAAGCTGACGACAGCGACACGAACGCCTTGATAAGCAATGGAATTGACCGCATAGGCTAAATCTCCATCACCGCTGACTAAGATAACAGTATCGATGTGGTCTGCCAAAGTTAGCATATCTACCGCAATTTCGACATCCAAGTTCGCTTTTTTGGAACCATCTGGCAATTGAATCAGATCCTTTGTGATCACTCGGTAACCATTACGACGCATCCAAAGCAAAAAACCTTGTTGCTTTTCATTGGTACGATCGACACCTGTATAGAAAAAAGCTCGCAGTAGCCGACAGTTCGCAGTGAGTTGACCCAGTAGTTTTGAGTAGTCAATCTCAATTCCAAGCTGTAAAGCAGCATAAAATAAATTTGAACCGTCAACAAAGATCGCAACTCGACCCTGATTTAGACGAGCTTGATCTGATGCATCATTTTGTGGCATTTTAATCGATTTATTTTTATCACCATTTGTCAAATGCTCTGAGGAGCAAGGCTGTTTGAGGAGCGTTGCTGGAATTTCTTCGGGTGTGTGTGTTGTTGGCATCAGAACCTCAGTTTTAGAGAGAACCCCTTCCCCACAAAATGGAGCTAAGAATAAAGCGTTACATCTTCGCCACACTGGTCTGCTAGATAAACTAAAGATTTAAAGCGAAGACTGACGATTTGATCGTAGAAGGGATTTAATTTACAAAGCGGTGGAATCCGAACAAGCGTGTAATCAAACAGTTTGATTTGCCGTTCAAACGGACAACGAGCCGGGATGATTTTGCAGAGCGATCGTGCGGTTTGAGGATTAGAAATTTCGATCGACTCTAGGCGTTGTCGAATCGGGTAGAGGAGAGCGCTCAAGTGAGGAAGAGTTAGGGAGTTCACGGTAGGTCAGGCAGTCAAGCCCTAAAGAAACGATCGTCGGATGCAAAAGAATTATGCTTCCACCTCCGATAGTTTCTAAGTTAGATCTGAAAAGTGCAGAACTCGTGTAGACGAATACTGAAACTTACAGTCATCACGCTTGACTCCAACTAAGTATCTTGGAAATCTGCTCTGGAAGTCTCATTGCCTTAAAAGGTTTCGTAATAATTCCTGCCACATCTAATTCTGCAAATCGGCGTTGTTCTGCCGCTTGCACCTTTGCTGTCATCAAAATGACCGGAATATTTTGAGTCGTTGGGTTCGCTTGAAGGGCCCGAAAAGTTTCAATTCCATCCATTTCAGGCATCATAACATCGAGCAAGATCACGTCTGGTTGCTCACTGGCTGCTTTGGCAAGTCCTTCGTGACCTGAAGAGGCGCTCGATACCTCCCACCCCCCCACCGTCTTCAACGTGAGTTGAGCCACTGCCCGAATATCGTATTCATCATCAATAATCAAAATGTGTCTAGTCGTCATCGAGACTGTCTCCTGCCTTCGATCGAATCATTCGGTTGAGCAGATTAATCACCTGCTGCTCAAATTCTTGTGGCGTAATGCGTCCTTTGGTCAAAAATAGCGTTTGCCCAAGTCTTAACCGTTCCCGTTCGTGATCATTGAGATCGCGAGCCGTATAAATCACCAAGGGCACTCGATAAAGGCGATTATGCTGACGCAGCCAGTCTACAACAGCAAAACCATCATCAGTCGGTAGTCCTAAGTCAAGGACTAGCAGATCAGGAAGCACCTGCTGGCTGAGTTGAATCGCATCTCGTCCGGTTTGAGCGTGAAATGTTTCGATGTGATAGCGAGACAATAAAGTTGTGAGAACTTGCGCTAAATCCAAATCATCTTCAATAATCAAAACTTTCAAAGATTGGGTCTGATTGACTAAAGCTCGATCGAGTGCTTGCCGGAGCACTCTAGGATCTGGCGGTTTTACGACCCAATCACTCACGCCATCATAAGGTGTTTCTCTAGCATCGGGTAGCAGTCCACTCAGAATAATGACAGGAATAGCCTGCGTTTCAGATTGCTGTTTCAAAACTGTCAACGTTTCCCATCCATTCATACCGGGCATCAGCAGATTCAGTAAAATCACATTCGGCTGATGGGCACGTGCCTGTTCTACAGCTTCCTGTCCTGAAGCAACTGTCAACACCTGATAGCCCTGCCGTTCCAACATCACTCGCACCACTTTGCGAATCGAAGCATCATCATCACAAACTAACACCAGCGGAGTTTGTGATTTGGTATCTAGTGCCGAATCGACTAAGTCGGACATCAAACTTAAATTCTGCGAACTTTCAGAAGCATTAAGAATCGGTAAGGTAAAACAGAAAGTGCTGCCCATTCCTAATGTACTTTCTGCCCAGATTTTTCCTTCATGTTGCTGAAGGATGCTGCGACAGATCGCTAATCCTAATCCAGTACCTCCTCGACGACGTGAATCCGAAGCATCCACTTGTTGAAAGCGCTCAAAGATGGATTCTAGTTTATCGGATGGGATACCACGTCCTTGATCGATGACTTTGATGAGAAGCCAGTTGGCAGAACTCTGCTGATCTTCTCCAGCCTGATTATAGTTGGCTTCTAAAGCCTCATTGGTGATTAATTCTGCGCTCAACCAAATTGTGCTACCAGGAGAGGAGAATTTGATCGCATTGCTGAGTAAGTTTGTTAGGACTTGAATTATTCGGTCGGAGTCAGCCAAAAGACGAACTGTGAGCGGCGCGATCGAGAGCGTGATTTCGGCTTGTTCTGCAATCTCTTGAATGGCTTCTACCGATTGATTGATCAAATCAGCAGCGTCGCAGACTTGTCTAGTCATGACAATTTTGCCAGACTCAATCCGCTCAATATCCAAAATATCGTTAATTAGGCGCACCAATCGATCGGTGTTGTTTGCAGCAATTTGCAGCATTTGTTGCGCGTCTTCGGGCTGATTTTGCAAAACGCCTTCAGCTAAGAGATCCAAAGCAGCGGAAATTGAGGTGAGCGGAGTCCTGAGTTCATGACTCACGATTGAAATAAATTCATCCTTCATGCGCTCAATTTCACGTCGCTCACTGATGTCTTTTACAAAGCAATAGTTACCGTTAAACTGCTGCTGCTGGTCATAGGCTTTTACCATCACAATTTGCTTATCGAGAACGCCGCCATCTTTGCGAATCGCTCTTGCTTCTGTTTCCGCCTTACCATGCTCCAGCATTTGCTGATAGGCAGCCTCTACAACAGCAATATCCTCTGAGTGAACTGTTTGCTGCCATTTCACGCCTAATAGTTCTTCAGGCTGATAGCCTAACATCGCAGCATAGGCGAGATTGACTTGAACATATTGTCCTTGTGTATTTAATCGAGCAATTGCTTCGATCGCACTTTCTAACGCCTTACTTAAATTCCGAAGTTGCTCTTCAGCCGCTTTTCGCTCGGTGATGTCGCTAGCAATTCCCAAAAATCCTGTAATCTGCTCGTCTGCATTCTTGAGCGCGGTGATTGACAATAACACAGGAAAGCGCGAACCATTTTTGCGAATGTAAGTCCACTCATACTCATCGATGACGCCACGACGTGCCTTGGTAATAAATACATCAAATCCTGGCTCGATTCGTTCTCCTAATTCCTGTGACAGCATTTGTGATCGCAGCACAATTTCCTGCCAGTCATGAATCAATAGAGGCGTTGTTTGTCCAATAATTTCTGCGGTTGTATAGCCAAGCCATTGCTCTGCTGTGGTGTTAAAGGTGAGAATCGTGCCATCAACGTTGGTCGAGATGATGCTGTAGTTCGCGCTGTTTAAAATTGCTCGCTGGAATGTCAGTGTCTCGTGTAGCGTTCGCTCTGCTTCTTTCCGTTGATTGATGTTACGAAAGTAGACCGATAACCCATCTTTGGCAGGGTAGGCATAAACCTCAGTCCACTGGTTCAAAGGTGGATAAAATGCTTCAAATCGAACACTAATCTGCTCTGCAATAGCACGCTGATACTCCTGATAGAAAGTTGAATCGATCGTTTCTGGAAACTCATCCCATAAAACTTTCCCCAGCAAGGCTTCTCGCTTTCGTTGCAACAACAACTCTGCCTGCCGATTGAGATAAGTAAATCGCCAATCGTGATCTAACGCAAAAAAAGCATCAGTAATACTCTCTAAGATATCTGTAATCTGATTGCGGGCAGCCTGCTCTTGAGCAAGAAGCTGGATGCGAGTTTGCTCTGCTTGCTGCAATTCGGTTGTTGTTTGTTCCACCCTAACCAAATTACGTCGTAACTCTAGTTGAGAAATGACCTGACGACTTAAGGCTTGTAAGGCTTGAATCTGATCAGAATTGAGCTGCCGAGGAATGCGATCGATAACACAAAGCGTTCCCAGGGAATAGCCATCTGAAGTAATGAGCGGTGCGCCTGCATAAAATCGGATATGAGGCTCACTTGTTACAAGAGGATTCGTCGCAAATCGATCGTCTTGGAGCGTATCTGAAACAATCAACACATCGCTAGGCTGCAAGATAGCATGGGCACAGAATGCAACATCACGAGGCGTTTCTGTAGCCTCCAACCCAAATTTAGATTTGAACCACTGACGACAATCATCGATTAGACTAATTAAAGCAATTGGCGTACCACAGATAAATGCTGCTAGCTGAGTCAAATCATCAAATGCAGCTTCAGAAATAGTATCTAGAACGTTGTATTGTTGGAGGGCATTCAGCCTATCAGATTCGTTATCTGGTAATGGCGCTTTCATTGTGGATGCTCCTCAGAGCGCGTCACATTCTCAGCCTCATTTAAGCTAGAGCGGGCGGCTTGGTACAACAACTGAAGATCCGCACCCTCTTGAGGATACTGAACAACTTTTAGTTTTAGGCTGACGTGCAACGAAGTTCCACCCACCTCCACCTTAAACTGCTGCCAGGATTGCTGAAAATCAAAAACACGTTGACTTCCATCCGTTTTAGTCATACCAGGCATACCGATAACAAATTCTGTCCCACCCCAACGACCGACAACATCTTCATTGCAGAACGATCGCCGCAATAATTCCCCAAAGCGTGCTAACACTTCGTCTCCGACTGCATGACCATACTGCTGATTGATGTCCTTTAGATTAGCTAACTCTATCAGCGCTAAACAAAATGGCTGCTGGCACTGATCACACCACTCAAGTAACTGAGTTAATGCTGTGGTAGATTTGCGGCGATTTGCGATGCCCGTTAGCGCATCAATCTCTGCTAAGCTCTTGAGGAAATGAGTGCGCTCTAATCGATTAAAGATCCGTGTTACTAACTCTGGTCCAATGATCGGCTTGCTCACATAATCATCTGCGCCCACAGCAAAGACTTGATGCATGGTTTCAGCATCCGTATGAGCTGTGAGAAATAGAATCGGCAGATTACTCCAGCGCGAATCATTGCGAACAACCTGACAGAGTTCGATTCCGCTAATGTGTGGCATTTCAATGTCCAGAATCAGCAGATCAGGCGGATTCGCTTCCAGAACATCTAGAAATGAAAGTGGATTGTCGAGGACCGAAACATGAAGCCCCCAGGGAATGAGTAACCGCTGAAGTGCCACTAATACTTGCGCATCATCATCTACAACCAGTACCCTGGCTTGCCTTGGACGGGCATGTTGCAGCGCTTGATTGACTGCTTCTAAGACTTGAGGTGCAATGACAGGCTGTTGAAGCCAACGTCCACCTAACCGGGCGATCCTGACTCGATCGATTAATTTATCTTGCTGGGTCAAGACTAATGTAGGCACTGGTGGCGTACAAGCACTGAGTTCGGACAACAACATGAAGTTATTTGCGCTAGCAGTAACAGCAAAATCAAGGAGTACAACATCGGGATGCGTTTCAGAAATCTGCTCTCTAGCAGTAACGGGATTGGCAATGACCTGAACTCGTAAACCCCAACTAGGCGATGCTTCCTGTAATTGTGCGGTAAGCGTTGAATTTGAGCTGACAATCAGTAGCCAAGGACGTTGATCAATTGGTTCACTAACTGAAGTGCCTGTTTGCTGCTCGTTCGTTAAATGCTCAGCATCCAAGTGTTCTAGCTCCTGACGCAAAGCAGTGATAAGTTTAGAGAGTTGCTGCATCTCGTGATGAGTCAGCGATCGCCCTTTTTGGAAAAGCGGTTCAATTTCTTGGGCTAATCGAGAGCCTTGATCTGCGCCAAACATACCCAGCGACCCTGCCAACTTATGGATCTCCTGTTCAGCTTGCTGCCGCAATTCTGGATTCAGTTTGTTTTGTAGCAATAGCGCTGCTGCCTGCTCAACAGTTGCAATTCGATGGGCAACAGTCTCTTTAACCTCATTCCAGATGCTGTTCATCCCAGCAGTAGTGGTTTGTGTTGCGATCGTCGGTGCGCTTTCGTCTTCGCTTTTTGTCTCTTTGTTCCTTTGTTTCTTGCCTTCTCTCTGATTTTCCTCTGGAGATCTAAGCCGATAGCCAATAGCATAAACAGTTTCGATCGGATCACCTAGAAGTCCTGCTGTTTTCAGTTTTTGCCGTAGTCCTTTGATATGGGAGCGGATAGTATCCTCGCTTGGGGTTTCCTCAAATGACCAAACGTGATCAATCAGCGCACCCGTATTAAAGATGCGATGTGGGTTACGGAGAAATAACTCTAGCAGACTATATTCTTTTGGCGTTAACCGCGCGATTTTACCATTACAGCTCACTTCGCAGGTACTGGGATCAAGCTCTAAATTTCGCCATTTCAGCAAGGGAGGTAATGCAGCGCCGCCTCGTCTGAGTAAAGCCCGAATACGTGCCAACAACTCCTGCAAATTAAATGGTTTAGGCACGTAGTCATCTGCCCCAGCATCTAACCCCGTCACTTTGTTTGTGCTAGCATTTTGAGCCGTTAATAAAAGAATGGGAGTCTGATTTCCTTGTGACCGTAGTTTTCGACATAAATTAATGCCGTCCAATTTTGGTAATACTACATCTAGCAAAACTAAGTCATAGGTAAAGGATTCCAACAGTGACCATCCAACCTGCCCATCAGTTGCAACATCTACGACATAGTGTTGATCAGTCAAAGCCTTGACAAGCGGTTCAGAAATTAGCGAATCGTCCTCTATGAGTAGAATTTTCATAACTCGCTAGCCGCAACAATAGAACAGGAATTCTGACAGATACAGCCTTCCTACGCTAAGGCTAACCCGAATCAAACCTTGTTATCTTATAGATTTGTTGAGCATTGTCGGACGCATAGATTCAGTCGAGCAATGAGGGTGTGTCGCAAAAAAAGAGTCGTTGTCCTATTGCTGTGAATTATGCCAAGTTCAAGCACCTCCTGCTGATGAAGATGCAAAACTGACCCTGCGAAAATAACATCGAAACCTCCCTATGCCTCATAACGCCGAAAAGCAGAATAGATTCGGGTGTAATGAATTTCCGGTCGTCTTTCTTGGGGTTTCTCAAAAAAAAACTTGAGCCATTTTAGATAGAAACGGTAGAAGCTCAGACCATCAGGAGCTTTTAGACAAATTCATCAACACGGAAAAAACCGCAACCCGTTGATTGCGCAGGACATAGGGGCTTGCTCAGAACTAGATTGCTTTGATTGTAGTGCCAAGCCGAGTCAATGAATGAGAGCAAAGCATTAAGATAGATGAAACCTGCTATTATTTTTGCCAAGCCTGATGTCTAATTCACTCGACCCTACCGAAGATGCAGAACTCGTCCAAGCTGTTCAGGAAAGTCTACAGCAGATGTCGATCGAGCTTGAACATCCACAGGATGCAGAAGCGATTCAACAGCTCTATCAAAAAGCGCAAGCACTGCTTAGTCATCTTACTCCTGACCCATTGACAGTCGCGCGCGTGACGGGTGTATTGTTGGTCTATCAACTGCCAGGGACAGATCCGGAAGAGGTGAAATGGTTTGAGGGTGAGCTACAGAATTCTTTAGATCTAGAATCGATCGAAGAACTAGTCGATTCAATCTTCCGTCCTGATGCGTTGTAGTCCTGAAGGACTGGCAACGCAGAGAGCGCTTCTGCCAGCAAGATGGGATCACCAAAGTTAGATAGCTGTGCATTCGTTCAATCTGCTGAGGCGTTGGCATCGTTGCTGATTCAGCATGTTGAACTGTGGCTTGGAGCGCATCTTGCCAAGCTTCAATCTCGATCGATTTAGGTGGAAGACCAAGAGCGGCTGCATCGCTCCCGTCAGTTCATTCAAAGGGCGGTAATTACGGCAATAGAAAAATTAGAAAGCGTTTTACACTTCGTTACATTAGAGAAGACAGAACCCAGGGCGATCAAAATCGTCTGCTATATCGGAGGTACCCGATATGAATAACATTCGTGTCGGCAGTTTGTTTGGAATTCCTTTCTATGTCAACCCATCCTGGTTTTTAGTGTTGGGCTTAGTCACTTTTAGCTATGGCTCAGGACTGGCAGCCCAATTTCCCAATTTGCCTTCTGGGCTGTCTTGGGGATTAGGATTGCTCACAGCACTGCTATTGTTTGGTTCTGTGCTGGCTCATGAACTCGGTCACAGCTTTGTGGCGCTGAAGCAGGGTGTGGGTGTCAAATCGATCACGTTGTTTCTATTCGGGGGATTAGCGAGCTTAGACAAAGAGTCGCAAACTCCCGCTGAAGCATTTCAAGTTGCGATCGCAGGGCCTTTAGTCAGTTTGCTCCTTGCTGGTTTAGCAACCCTTTTGGCAGTTGGTACGGGAATATCTGGGGCACCTGCTGCAATCTTGGGCGTGTTGGTTTCGGTGAACTTAGCGTTAGCGCTTTTTAATCTGATTCCGGGTTTACCGCTCGATGGCGGCAACATTCTGAAAGCCTTAGTCTGGAAAGTGACGGGCAACCCTTACAAGGGGATGAAAGTTGCGGGTCGGGTCGGTCAATTGATCGGTTGGTTAGCGATCGCATCGGGACTGCTACCCTTGGTTGTTTTTGGCGGTGGGCTGAACTTCTGGAACATCCTAATTGGCTGGTTCTTGCTTCAGAATGCTGGTCAAGCTGCCCAGTATGGCGTGGTTTTAGATCAGTTATCAGGGCTGACGGCATCGGATGCTGTTAGCACAAATAGCCCAGTTGTCACTGCTTCGTCAACATTACGAGAGTTTGCCGATCAGCGGATTCTGGATCAGCGGGTGTGGCAGAAGTTTTTAGTCACAAACGCAGAGGGTCAACTGCTGGGTACGCTTTCCATCGAGGATTTGAAAGCAATTCCAAGTGAACGATGGTCTGAAACTTTGGTTCAATCCCTGGTAAAACCAGTCAATCCATCGCTCACGGTACAGAGCGATCGTCCCTTGTCGGAAGTAGTAACTTTGTTGGAAGAACGCAAGTTGACTGCACTTTCCGTTGTTCAAGAGAACAACGTCCTAGTAGGCTTGTTGGAAAAAACTGCCATTGTGAAGCTGCTCCAGAATCGCGTACAAGCTGCTCCGGCTTAGACTCAGCCTGAAACATATGAATGATTTGATTGTTGACCCGCATCGATAACAGGGCTGAAATCAATCACAGTGACTAGAGTAGAAACTTCAGGGAAGTGGGCAACTGCTTCCCTGAAGTTTTTTATTCTGCTTTGGTTTGACTGTGGCTGATTTAATCAGGCATCTCCTCAATACTGCGCGGCTCTCTCTTTGGCTGTTGGTTCATTTCATGGCGATAATAACTAGAAGCCTCATAGACCTCTCTGCGAAGGCGCTGAATTGCACCGAGCGGCTGATGCGCTGCAATGGTATGCCAGGCATTGAAGGACAGTACATCGTCCACATACACCTGACGGGCTGGACTATAGGCTTCCTGCATCCCAATTGTGATTTTAGCGATCGCTTGATAAGGGCTGTCCTGCTCCGACCAACGAACCGAAGCATCTTCGATCGGCATCGTTTCTAGATTGGTACAAAGTTGGACACGCAATTCATATTCAGCCGACTGCCTCTGGAAAAACTCTACAATCAAATCGCGTAGAGTAGAAGCATTCTGCATCTCAATTCGTTTACCTTGGAGCGGCTGAAGACTTGTCGATATGGGAACTGCACTGAACTTAGCAATGTAGTCTCCATAGCGCAAAGCAGCAGAAGTATAGTATGTTTCTCCTAAGATATGAGTCTCTGGTTGCGTAATCCCCAGCGCAGTCGGATAGAGATTGATGCCTACTTTTTGAGTGACTGCATTCACTGTGCGGGCAGTTATCCCCAATAGTTGTTGCGCCTCTTCTGGGGCACTGACCACTACTTTTTCCTGAAGCAACTGTTCAGGAAGAAAGCGAGCAAGATTCCCGGATGGAAAAATCGGACTGTTAATCATCAGAAAATCTTGAGTGACTGCATCAGGTTCAGTAGAGAGAAGCTTCGGTTCTTCTACACCAAGGACCTTAATTGCCATGCCACGAAAGGTCGAAAGACTATCCGGCAGAATATCACCCGGAACACTTGAGAAACGAATCATCACTGGATAAGTGCGAGGTTCGCGAAACAGCCCTTGGGCAAGATGAGTGGGTAAGTTGTCGTAAATTCGCAGTTCTCCCTTCAGTCCGCCATGACTTTTCGCATGAGCACCGCGCATCGCATGACGATGTTTGTCGAACACCTTTTGTCCTTGCCGAGCAACGGAGTCTAGAATTTGGCGGATCAGTCTATCTTCATCCGGTTGCTTGACTTCTACATTTGGGGAGTAGCGAACGTATTGATTTGAGTTGAGCATTCAGCAAGGAGCCTGAGGGCGAATTCAAATGGTTATCGTTTAATCATTCGTACCTAGGTTCATTTTCTTCATCCTCCTTGTGTTAGAAGTTGACGATTCGCGATCGCGAGTTGTTTAGTGAACCACAAGCCACCCATAAGTTAAAACACCCAATCCCAAAACGCCAACGATCGTCTCTCGCTGCTCCTCCCACAAACGACGCACTCTACTGAAGAAATCGCTAAACGCTGCTCGTCGCGATTGCCCTAACTCGGTCATCAAGCCTTTAACGTTGGCATCAACTTCTTCTAGCGTGACTTCCCCTCGTTGGTAAGCGGCTTCGAGTTCATTCAGTTTGTGCCAGTACTCATGGGTGGCTTCTAACAAATTCGGAGTCATAGGATAAAAGGTGCTGATATAAACTTTTGTGAAGCTTAACGCACTTAATTCAGCAACTTGATCTGTAGTTGGACAGAACTGTTGTGGTCGATCGGTAGAACTGAGATTACTGACACAGTGAAGAGTTACGAAGCAGCGAAGAAACGGAACACTTTCATCCAAAGCAACACGAACTGAGTGCAAAATGCTACCGAGAACAGCTTCAGCCTGGTCTTATTCGCCGTTCAATTGAGCAGTCCCCATGCTGATCGGTGAAGACAATTGAAACTCAACTGCTGCTTACGACCAAGGACTGCCCAATCACTTCTACTCCCCACTCTCCACTTGAATCCCCTCTCTCATTCAACCTTTGACACAAACCACCTGCTTCAGCGTCGCAACGATCTCGACAAGATCGCTCTGATTTGCCATCACCTGCTCGATCGGCTTGTATGCCCCTGGAATTTCATCCAGCACGCCAGCATCCTTGCGACATTCGACTCCCGCCGTTTGAGCGATTAAGTCATCTAGAGTAAACGCCGTCTTTGCTTTGTTTCTTGACATTAACCGCCCTGCACCGTGAGAGCAGGAGCAATAGCTGTGAGCATTGCCCTTTCCTTTCACGATAAACGACTTCGCTCCCATGCTGCCTGGAATAATGCCGTAATCGGTTTCGCGAGCACGGACTGCGCCTTTGCGAGTCACATATACTTCTTCACCGAAGTGTAGTTCTCGTTCGGCATAGTTGTGGTGACAATTTACCTCCAGCAAGGGCTTCATCGGCTTACCACCCGCTAAATGTCGATCGACAATCCGCTGGAATCGCAGCAGCATCACTTTCCGGTTGTAAAGCGCATACCCCTGTGCCCACTGTAAATCATGCCAATAAGCAGCGAACTCAGCGGTGCCACGAACAAAGTAAGCTAAATCTGGATCAGGAAGCTTCTCCCCTGCTAGCTTTGCTAGTCCTTTTGCAGTATCAATATGCCGCTGTGCTAGCGCATTCCCAATATGCCGCGAACCAGAATGCAGCATCAGCCACACTTGTTCCTCAGCATCCAGGCAAACCTCGATAAAGTGGTTTCCTCCACCTAGCGAACCCATTTGCTTGAGGGCTTTGCTTTCAAGGTTCTCGACGCCGGGGTGAAGCTGCTTGAACTGTTGCCAGCCTTGCCAGTTGAGAACAGTCTTTTCAATTTCTTTGTTCTCGTTGAATCCAGTTGGGATTGCTGCTTCGATGTCGAGACGAATCTGTTTGAGCTTTCCTTCTAGCTGGGTGGCATTGTATGGAGTTTTAATTGCTGCCATACCGCAACCAATGTCTACCCCGATCGCGGCTGGGATAATTGCATCTTGGGTTGCCACAACCGATCCAACCAAGGCACCCTTGCCCAAATGCACATCAGGCATCAGTGCAACATGTTTGAACACAAATGGGAGAGCGGCAACATTTCGAGCCATTTGTGCTTCGGTGTGTCCTAACTCATGACCTGCCCAGGAGAGCACCGGAGCGCGAGTTGATAAAGTGAGAGCTTCGTAAGGCATCGTGTTGTCTCCTAAGCGTTGTCGTCTTGCACACAATCTGGTCACTGCGATCGATGAGCAAAACTGAAGGAAAGATGTGGGAAATTTTCCCAATATTGTCTCCAGCCATTCATCGGCTTGAAAGCCTCGAAGCGTCACATGCTAATCACAGCAAAGCGTCCCACGCCTTTACATATCGATTTCAATTGAGATTGTTGATTTTAGCTGAGATTGTGTTATTGACATACTACAACATACTACAAGTTAAATCAAGGGGTTCCCCTGTAGCAAAGTTGATTGAGTTCAGCTACCGTCCTGTCTGTCGCTAGGTTTGAAATATCAATCAAATTCGATGCGCAATCGAATGGTCTGGGTGCAAGTTGGATCGCACTCAAAAACCGCTCTGGAGTAAGCTGACGGTCACTTTACTTCAGAGCGGTTTGCTCAGAGATCGCGGTTTGAGGAATTGAGATAGATTTGGGGTAGAGGGGTGATCAGATCGCCAGAATCCTTGTAGGATACTCTGCATTCTAATCCCGGACAAAATGACCTCAGAACCAATCCACTGACCCAAGGGACTTACTGGTCTGCTGGTTGACGCATATCATTTTGTGTGGGGTGGTGGGAGTTGTCCTGTTTGCCATTGTGTTTAGCTAAGCTTCGGAGCGCTCCACCAACGCTGCGAGAGCGAGGAGATTGCTTTTGTCCAGCCGGCCATCCTTCGCGCTGCTGAGTACGATCGCCATCAGTTTCTTCGGTCTGATCATGAAACAGAATTTGCTGGGTGGGAAAAGGTAAATCAATGCCGTTTGCAGTTAATTTGTGCTTGATTGCGGTGAGAACCTGATCGCGCGATCGCAGATCATCAATCCGGCGGGGTGGCTTAATCCACCAGCGCACTCGAATATCGACAGTGCTTTCTGCAAGTTCCATAACTAATACATCGGGAGCCGGATCCTGTAAGACTTCCGCAATCTCATCGAGTGCTTCGTAGATTAGACGTTTCGCGTATTCAATGTCGTCTCCATAGCCGATGCCGACATCATATTCCATGCGGCGAGTGTCAAAGGCAGTATTGACCGTGACTGAATTGGTAAAGAGTTCTGAATTCGGAATCACAATGCGGCGATTATCGTAAGTTCTAATCGTCGTTGCACGAGTTTCGATGTTTTCAACAGTTCCTTCAAAGTTTTTGAAAACGATCTGATCTCCAATCCGAAAGGGTTCCGTTAATAGAATAAGAATTCCTGCCAAAAAGTTTTGTAAGATATCGCGAAACGCAAAGCCGATTGCAACCCCACTGATTCCAAGTAATTGAACTAAGTCACCAGCTTGAAACGATGGAATGACGATCGACAACGCGACAAATAATCCAATCAGAATAATCGTTCCTTGTGCTAAGCGCCCTAACACTAATCCGAGGTTGCGGGCATGTCGTCGATTTCCGGTCGCACGTCGGACGATCCGCTTAACCGATCTTGCAATAAAAAAGAAAATAAAAAAGACAATAACTGCGAATATTAAGCTGGGAAACAAGGCAATAGAGCCACGCACCATTGCCTCAAGCTGTTTCCACAGTGCTGATAGCTCAAAATTCATAACCGTTTTTTATGCACGACAACTTGAATATGAATTTTAGAAAAGTAGCGGAAAAATAACCTCTGTCTCTAGGAGTGCGATTATTGGGTTTTGGGTGCTTCTAAAACAGTCACACTGACGAGGGGGGTCACATTGAATCTTTGAGTGAGCAGACGAGTTTGAATAGTTTGAGTTAAGCGATCGCGAATCTGCTGGCTAGAAAGTGTGCTTTCTGGTTGACGTTGAACATAGACCTCAGCTAATAGGGAGTTTTGTCCTGGGATCTCTGAGCGGGTAAAGCGCACGTTCGCTTCGACTAATTGTGCAAATTCGGTCTGCTCAACGGCTTGTTGCACTTCTGCATTGGCGCGCTGAGCGCGACTAGACCGTTCAAACTCGGGTGAATTCCAGAACTGCAAGGTTGCAATTGCAGCGAGTGAAACCAGAGAAATACCGAGTGCGATCGGAAAAACTTGTTGATTGCCACGCGAATAGCGACTTCCTTGCGAGGTCAGTCCATACGCTCGAAAAATCAACGTCGCTGATACATGAATGCCAAATAGCTGCAAGACAAGTAAAAACAATCCACTCATGGTCATATCCCATCGTCCAATCGCGCTTGCCATTCCGACAATTCCCGCTGGTGGTGCAAGCGATGCCGCCACTAACATTCCGGCGGCGGCTCCAGAGACTAAGCTACTTCGCTCCGACTGCACTAAGTTTAATGCTCCTGCTGCTCCTGCTGCTAAAGGGATCAAGACCGCTACGGTTGAAATCTGACTGTTCTCTACCATGAGAGGCGTTGAGATCTGCTGTTGAAGAAGCAAGCTTAATAGAAATGCGATCGCGATTGTCACCATTAGCGCTGTAACATACCGAAGAATACTGCGTTCCAAAAGTTGTAAATCTCCGCGTGCAGTTGCGATCGCACTATTCATAGCGGGACCTGCAAAGGGTGCAATCAGCATTGCAGCAACCAGAAGATAGCTTGTATTCGTATACAGTCCAATCCACACGACTACTCCTGCCACCGCAGCATAGGCGAGAAAGCTGCGCCAAGATCCGACACTCTGCAATCCTGATAAGAAGATTTCGATCGGGCTACGCGCTCTGACATTTTTGACTTGTTGCGCAGCTTCAGACGCAGGGGGACGTAGAGCAATGATCCCGGATGGCAGCAAGGTAATATGAACCTCTGGTAGATCTTCGAGCTTAGCAAGCAAATCTTCAACTTGTCGATTAGAAACATGAACGATGACAAGATCAATGTTTCGGTCTGCGCTTTGAGCTTCAATTTTTGCAAGATTCACTGCATCACAAGACTCTGCGATCTGTAGAACTGCCTTTCCTTGTCCTTGCGGTACTTGGATGATCAGTTGACGCATGGTTGCTCTCCTCGAACTGTTTGTTGAGTCTACTCAGACTTGAGCTAGATGACGACTTCCAAAGGAGAGAGGATCATCGAGCAATTTCTAGAGTTGCCAGCGTAGAAAAAGCGCAAGTTGACCGATCATTTTTTGCCACCAGGGTCGTTTTCTCCAGCTTGATAGTTCAATGCGATCGCTCTTGCTAAACGCATCTGTAAAAAATTGTTCAACAGTCGGAGCAAAGTCTGGAGCAAACCAGGCAAGATTCAGTTCATCATTGTGAAAAAAGCTCCGAGGATCAAAGTTTGCACTGCCAAAGTTAATCCAATCTTGATCAACAAGCATCAACTTAGCGTGCATCATGCTCGGTTGATACTCATAAACTGCAATGTCAGCTCTTAAGAGCGCGTGATAGCGCTCACGAACTGCATAGTAAACAGGTGGCTTATCATTGTGGACACCAGTCGTCACGATCTGCACATCTACACCCCGCTTTTTAGCCGCAATGATTGCATTACGAGTATTGCGCTCCAAAATAAAGTAGGGACTCGCAATCCAAATTCGGTGCTGTGCCGCTTGTAGACCAAACCAAATGAGCGCGTTGATCAGTGACAACTTACTATCGGCATCACTGGCAATCACTAACATTGGCTTTGCCGCCCGTGAGGCTTGCTGTACAGGTAAATGCTCTATCATGGCTTGACCTCCTGCATAGAGCCAGTGACGCAGGAAAATGCTCATGAGGACAGAGACGATCGTACTTTCTAGCTGAATTTCGCCGTCGAGCCAGGGTGCTCGATCGCCAATTTTAGGATTGCCGTCCCAATCATCGGATACGCCCATTCCTCCAATCAAGGCGATCGTTCCATCAATGATCAGCAGTTTACGATGAGTCCGGCTCAAGTATTGCAGTGGAACTTTGAGCCTAGGAGGATGAAAAAAACGCACCTCAACCCCCGCGCCTCGAAGCTGTTTCCAATACGAAGCAGGAATCTGAGCGGTGCCAACGTGATCGACTAAAACTTGGACTTTCACCCCACATCTCGATCGCTCAATCAATGCCTGAGCAAACTGATCGGCACGATACCCTGGAGTCATGAAAAAAGTCTCAAACTGAATCAAGTGCTGTGCTTTTTGGATTGCTTCTAGTCGCGCTGCATAAATCTGGTCTGGCTGTGACCAAAACTGAGTGAGCCGCGCTTGTGTCGCGATCGACTTGGAGAAGCCGACTAACATCGGCAGAAAATTTGGACTATCGAGTGCGATGCGATGATCAAAGCGATAACAGATTTGCGGCTCGAAAACGCCGCGAAGATAGAGAATCATCCAGACGACGATCGCAGCGGCAAAGAGAAGAAAAAAGGTTGTCCAAGTCATGGCTTCTAGGAGAACGTGCCGGGTGTTGTTCAATCTATCAGTCGGGTACGATCGCTAGAGTCCTTCATCGGATAGAACTTTCCTTGAACGGAGTGAAACGACTTACCTAAGCTTTTAGAGCACTGCAACTCTGGTTTTCCGTCTTTCGAGTTCTTTTCCAGTTTGTTAGGCTGAAAGCAGTCTGAATTTGGTGAAGAGCGTGTCCCAGATCCCGTTTTTGTCAGAACCTCTAAGTGTGGAAACCGTTGAAATCGAAGTTTCTGGACTACCCGATCGCTTAAATGGCATTAAAGTAGTTCAGCTTTCTGATTTTCATTACGATGGCTTGCTGTTATCTGATGAATTGTTGAACCAAGCGATCGAGACCGCGAATTGTCTTGAACCGGATCTCATCGTTCTTACGGGCGATTATGTTACGCATACCCCGAAACCTATTGATCAACTTGCTCGACATCTCCGCCGATTACAGAGTCGATCGGGTATTTATGCCGTGTTAGGCAATCATGATCTGGAACTCCCTGAATCAAAAATTAAGATTAGTCGCGCCTTAACCGATGCCGGAATTCAAGTTCTTTGGAATCAGATTGCTTATCCGTTTGGGGAAGACTTCGCGATCGTTGGCTTACCCGATTTCTGGTCGTCTGACTTTGCTCCTGCTTCTGTGTTTGAGACTCTAAATCCAACGGTTCCTCGTCTAGTGCTCTCTCACAATCCTGACAGTGCAGTGCCTCTGAGCCAGTGGCGCGTCGATTTGCAGCTTTCTGGACATACGCATGGTGGACAAATTGCAATTCCAGGAGTGGGAGCCGTTCCCACTTGGATTCAGGCTTCACGCGATCGCATTCCCGAGCCATTATGGAAGTGGGTGCCGTTCCTGGATTTAAAATGGCCCAAAGTTGTACAGCATTGGCAATGGGCACAAGGTCTGCATTCGGTGGGTGAGAATCGGCTCTATGTCAATCGAGGATTAGGAACCTTTCCACCGGGACGGTGGTACTGTCCTCCAGAAGTCACTGTGTTTTCCTTGAGTCGCATTGACTAGAGGTTGTTAATGTCCCAGAAAACTAACAGACATCTCAAGAGCGAATGAGACTGCGATATCGAGCTTCGATCAGCGAGTACAAACTATAAGCAATCAAGCCTAGCGCCACAATTCCCAGAATCCACGTTCCATAAGGCTGTTGTGCCAAAACGGCTAAAGCTTCCCCCAATCCTTTGACTTCAGTTGCATCGGAGCGCAGCGCCGCAATGATCACAAACAGACCAATGATGCAAAAAACAACCCCACGCGCGACAATCCCAAACTGTCCTAGCCGCTTTGCCCACTTGCGTTCGGTTGCATTCATTTGATTGAGCTTGAAATATCTTTGAAACTTTGCAGTGTAAGCCTGATAAAAATACGACAATCCAACACCCAATACGATCGCGCCTGCTAACCCCACAAGCCATTGCCCCAAAGGTTGAGCCAAGACCAGTTTTGTCCAGTCTTCCGTCGCTCCTCCATTTGTCCCACCACTGCCTAAGATGAGTTTAACCGCAGTGAAAGCTAACCCTGAATAGCTGAGCGCACTGATCAAATATCCGATACGCTGCACAACGCGCTGCGTAGAATTTGACTGCCCTGTATGCTCTGGATCAAGCAATGCCTGAGCAAATCGCCACAGGACATAGCCAATGATGCCGATCGTCACCAACCCAAGCAGAAATTTTCCAAACGGCTGCACCACAATTTCTTGTAAGGCTCCACTCGTATCTGTAGTACGTCCTCCGCTCCCGATCGCAGCTTGTGCTGCCAGCAGTCCCACTACAAAGTAAACAATCCCCTTTGCTGCATAACCGAATCGAGCCAGCCTTTCAAACTTTGGATGAGCAACAGTCTGTTGTACAGGCTGTTTTAGATTAGGAGGAATATTGGGGGTCGCCATATCAGTGCAAGAATATTATCTCGCACAATAGAATGGCAGACTCGCGTATCGCATCTATCAGAATAATGAATTCTTCTAGGCTTAGATTGACTGTTGCTTTTGAGAATTGACGAGCTTCTCTATTGAATTCGTCAGTTGTTCGATCGCATCAATTTGGCGCTTAAGTTGGTCAGTTAGTCTTAGCGACCATCTGCCATTCGCTGGTGTTCAGGGCAACCTTGACAAACGGCGATTTCTCAAGCGAAATCATTGCGTCTGCGGATTTGTGCAGTAAGCAGGTAATACGATCTCCCGCCTGCCATTCTTCATTTGAAATAACAATTCGCACCTCCTGGTTTCGCTCAACGATCAGGGGCATGAGGTTATTCGAGGCGATTAAGGTTTGTAGCTCTGCTTGCTGTGCTTCAAGCGTCGGCGATCGTAAAACGAGTTCGACAACCTGCGCTTCATCCTGGTCGAGCCATTGATTCCACTGATCGAGAGGAATCTGGGGAGCAAATGCAGCCTGAATCCCTGGCGTGATTGCACTCAGGCTGTTTCCATCCCCTAGCGGTGATGGAGACAAAATTGCAATCAGATCAGGACGAAACAGTTCCGCAGCCCGTTGAGCTAAAATACCGTTAACTTCCGGGCTAGAACTTAAAGCGAGAAACGAGCTAAATGAAGAGATGCCTTCTGCTTCTAGTTCTTCTAAATTTAAGCGATCGCTCAACGCAGGATTTTCATCAATCGGCTCTAAATTGGTTGTGTTTACATCAAAGTCGATCAGCATCGCTGCTTCTCCCTTTTGCTGCAATAATCGTGACAACAATCGGGCGAATGAATCCCCGCCTACAATCACTGTTCTGACTTGATTCGTATGTAAGCCAAGCCATCGTGCAATCCAGGCTGCTGTCACTCCTTGCACAAAAACGGTGATCAGAATCGTGAGAAACACCAATGCTTTAAGCGCATCACCCCCACTCATCCCTTGATTGTTCAGAGAAATGGCAAATAACGATGCCATTGATGCTGCTACGATGCCACGCGGCGCAACCCAGGACAAAAAGAACTGCTGTTGCCAGCTAAACCCGCGATTCCAAGTCGAGATTAGAACATTGATAGGACGAACAATCAGCATTAATGCCAAAACTACGATTACCCCTTCTTGCCCTAAATCGAAAAGCTGCTCGATCGATAAATCAGCAGCAAGCAGAATAAATAGCACTGAGTTTGTCAAAATTCCAAGCTGCTCATTAAATTGCCGCAACAACCGCTCATCAGGTGTAGCAGCGGCGCGTAGAACGATGCCAATGATCACAACAGCCAGCAACCCCGACTCACTGCGTAACGCTTGCGCTAGGCTAAACGATCCCCACACTACTGCTAATACAATCAGATTCTTGAGTTCTTGCGGAAGAATCTTAGACTGTTTGAGAAGCAAGCTCAGCAAACTCCCAGCAATCAATCCGATCGCGACTCCGATTCCTAAGCGCAGGAGCAATCCTTTCAAAATTAGAAGTGGGATTGCCGTGTTACTTAAAACGAGCGGAACTGCCTTGCCACTCAACACAATATTGAGCGTGATCACCGCAAGAATTGCACCGATCGGATCAATTAGAATTCCTTCTCCTTCTAATAACGTTGCGACTCGTCGCTCTACCCCCACAAGCTTTAAGAGTGGAGTCACAACCGTTGGACCTGTGACGATGACTAAAGACGCATAGAGGAAGGCGATCGACCAGGGAAAATCGAGCCAGGTATGAGCCGCAATGGCACCGCCAACCAGTGTAATGGCGACCCCGATCGTAATCAGATTGCGAAGGCTAATCGAAACGCTTCTCAGATCACGAATCTGTAAGCTCAAACCTCCCTCAAATAAAATAATCGCAATCGACAGAGAGACAATGACTTCCAACCCACTGCCTAAAAGAGACGGGTCGATCCAACGGAGTCCACTCGATCCTAGAGCCAAACCCAATAGCAGGAGGAAGACAATACTAGGAATCTGTAAATATCGAGCAATGACCTGAGCACCAATGCCAATACCAACGGTGGTACTCATCAAAACTGTGATCGTTAAAGAGTCTTCCATTCCATTTATCAAAGCAAAACAGATTGCCTAATTCTGGCATTTCTCGTCATGGATCACAGAAAACCCGCATTGAATTGACAGTAGATAACGCGATGCTCTAAACGGTCATTCGAGACTGATCAGAGATAAATGATCAGGATGCGCGATGAATTCTTTAGCAGCCAGCAAGCCTGCAATGCTCCATGTTTGTGATAATCGAGCTTCTCTTCCAATCAAGTATCCAGAGCGACCGTCATAGTATTCTGGATAGTTGTCTTGCACTAAACGCTCCTCGGCAATGTTAATTGCACGTTCTGCTAACTCGACTCGACCTGTTTTTTGAGCCGCGATCGCAAATGCCCAAAGTAGCACTGCCCAATTCCCCCCATTGTGATACGACCAAGGCGAATTTTTCGGGTCACACCCTGTGAGCGTTCGCCATTCTTCTCCCTCGATCGCAGGGTAGCAAAGCTTCACGGGCATATAGCCAATTAAATCCTGCCAACGCTGCTCAAACAAATTCATAATGCTTTGAGATTCAGATTCATCTGCGAGTGAGAAGACGATCGCTAACAGATTTCCCAATGCGAAAAAGCGAAAATCCAGCCGTCCAGGTCCCAAATTTCCAGCTAAGTAGCCTCCTGTTTCAGGCAACCAATCTGTTAACCAAGCGGGAATCGATGCTGGATAGATATTAAACTTATTCGCAATGTTCTCACCATATTCATCTACCTCAAACCGATAGATTTGATTGAGGCGGTTGAGATCAATCCAGTAGTATTCCCAGACATGATAATGCAATGCGCTGAGACGCTGTGTTACTGCCTTGAGATAGCGTTCTTCTTCTGGCAGCAGAAACTCTTGTGCAACTCGCAACCCTGCATAGAAAAGTACCTGAATCTCTAGGGGATGACCGTACACACCCATGCGTCGATCGATCATAAAAGCCCCATCCGGAACCAGCAGCGTAGGATAGAGCGAGAACCGATGCGCCAAACAAAGATCAAGAATGAGCTTGATTCCCGTTTGAAATTCGGGCTGATGTGCGAGTGCGACATCTCCGGTTGCTTGAACGTAAGCTCGAAGTAAAATCAGCCACCAGAGGCAAGAATCGGCTGGCGGCACTCGCGCGATCGCGGCTTCTCCAAAATCCGCCTCTAACCATTCTTTTCCATCTGCTTGAACGACTTTGAAACTTGCAGGCATCAATCCCGTTTCTGCCTCAAAGCAGTCCATTTCTTTCGGTCGGCTTTGCAAGTTCAGGGTTTCAATTAAGAAGTTCCGAACAATATCGGTTCGACCTTGCATCAGGAAAACCAAGGCAGAGGGGACAAAATCGCGAATAAAACATTGATCGTAGTTCAGAGCATCGACTGTGGGATCTTGTGCCGCGATCGTGCCGATGGGCTGACCTCGGTAGTACAGAATCGACGTGTTGAGAAGTTCCATCGCCTCCTCGAAGTGGCGATCGGTGGATTGTTGAATGTTCATTGGAGGGTTGGCGCAATCAGTTCTAATTTGGACGGAGAAACGGCTTGATTAGCCTGAAGATTGACCGGGGTCGAACAATCTGTATCTGCACAGAGATGAATCAAGGTTGCAACTAGCCCTGTCCATCCCGTTTGATGATTAGCTCCAAGTCCTGCGCCAGTGTCGCCATTGAAATACTCATAAAACAGCAGTAAATCGCGCCAGTGCGGAGTGCGGAATTGTTCGTTGTGATGGTGAACGGGGCGATGATGATGTTCATCGGGCGAGAAAATGCGAATCAAACGCCGGGATAGTTCTGCTGAAACTTCTGCAAGTGTCATCCATTGCCCTGAACCCGTTGGACACTCAACTTTGAAGTCATCTCCTAGATAGTGGTGGAATTTCTGCAAGGATTCAATCAGTAAGAAATTCATCGGGAACCAAATTGGGCCGCGCCAGTTAGAATTTCCGCCGAACATTCCGCTGGTCGATTCCGCAGGCTCATAGCCGACTTGATGGACTTGCCCATCGACATGAAACGTATAGGGATGATCCGCATGGTACTTTGACACAGAGCGGATTCCATAGGAACTTAAGAACTCTGTTTCATCCAAAAGGCGTTGCAGAATGGGCTTGAGTCGTTGAATTGGACTGACGATCGCGAGCAACCGTCGTGCTTGTTCTCCCTCTGTTTCGAGTGCTGCAATATTACTTTGCAGATGTGGACGATTTTCGATGAACCAGTTAAACCGTTTCTTGAAGCTATGGAACTGCTCTAACATTGAGGGTTCTAGGATCTCAACGGCAAATAGGGGAACTAATCCTACCATCGATCTCACCTTCAAGCGATGCCAGTCATTGTTGGGCAGATGCAATACATCATAGTAAAACTGGTCTTCATCGTCCCAAAGTGCAACACTGCTTTCCCCGATCTGATTCATCGCGTCCGCAATGTAGAGAAAATGCTCAAAGAACTTACTGGCAATGTCTTCGTAAGCGGGATTCGTTTTTGATAGCTCTAATGCGATCGCGAGCATATTCAAACAATACATGCCCATCCAGCTTGTCCCGTCTGCTTGTTCAAGATAGCCTCCGGTAGGAAGTTCGGAACTGCGATCGAAGATCCCAATATTATCTAAACCCAAAAAGCCACCTTGAAAGACGTTGTTTCCGTTGTGGTCTTTCTGATTTACCCACCAGGTAAAGTTGAGCAAGAGTTTCTGGAAGACTCGTTCAAGAAAAGAAGTATCAGCGCGACCGTAGAGGGCTTTCTCAATTTGGTAAACGCGCCAAGTTCCCCAAGCATGAACGGGTGGATTAACATCACTGAAATGCCATTCATACGCGGGAATTTGCCCGTTAGGGTGCATATACCATTCTCGCGTTAAGCGATCGAGTTGTCGCTTAGCAAAATCAGGATCAATCATAGCTAAAGGAACGCAGTGAAAAGCTAAATCCCAAGCCGCAAACCACGGAAACTCCCACTTATCCGGCATTGAAAGAATGTCATCGTTAAACAGATGAATCCAATCCCGATTTCGAGCAGCGTGGCGATCAGGTTGCGGTTGTGCTGCATCACCTTGGAGCCAATCTTCGACGACGTAATGATAGTATTGCTTTGTCCAGAGTAGTCCTGCAAAGGCTTGACGCTGAATGTTTCGCGCATCGGCTGAGAAATGCTCCGGTGTAATCCGCTGATAGAATTCATCTGCTTCTTGTTGGCGTTGAGCAAAGATATCGGCAAATTCTGTGTTAAAGGGATCGACGAGGTTGGAATTGTTGGTTAGGCGTAGCTGAATCGTTTTGGTTTGTTGAGCTTCTAGCGTCAGTTTGTAATGGGCTGCAACTTTTGTGCCGATTTGCTCTGGATTGACCGCTTCAGTTTGATCCTGCACAATGTAGTCATGAATTCCGTCTTTAACATAGGGCGACGAATTTTGAAGCCCGAAGAGTCGATCGTAATTGGTTTCATTTTCTGTAAACAGTAGAGCATCAGCCGTTTGACAATAGAGCCAGCGATTTCCGAGGGTCGGGTGCGTTGCTTCTACGATATGAGTGGAGCGCTCTTTTTCACGTTGTGCTAAGCAGGGCTTTTGAGAATTTGGCTCCCATGACCAAGTGTTGCGAAACCAAAGCGTTGGAAGGAGATGGAGCGTTTTCGGCTCTGCGCCACGATTGCTTACAGTGACTTGGATCAGAATGTCTTCATCGGTTGCTTTGGCGTACTCGACATAGACATCAAAGTAACGGTTCTCGTTAAAGATTCCCGTATCTAGTAGCTCAAATTCTGGGTGATGATAGCCCCGCTGTTGATTCTCCTGCACGAGTTGATCGTAAGGAAAAGCAAGGTGAGGATACTTATAGAGATACTTCATGTAAGCATGACTCGGCGTATTGTCAAGGTAGAAGTAGCATTCTTTGACATCCTCGCCATGATTGCCTTCAGGACCGCTGAGTCCGAACAAGCGTTCCTTCAGAATCGGATCTGCTTCGTTCCAAAGCGCGATCGCAAAGCACAATCGCTGATGGTTATCGGAAATGCCAGCAATGCCATCTTCGCCCCATCGATAAGCTCGCGATCGCGCTTGGTCATGGGGAAAATGATTCCAAGCAGACCCATCTGAACTATAGTCCTCACGCACGGTTCCCCACTGACGCTCACTTAAGTAGGGACCCCATCTGCGCCAATACGCTGTGCGCTCTCGGTCTGCTTGTAACCGTTGTTCTTCTGCGGTCATCTTCTTATCTCCTTCTAATCTAAGCAGACCATGATTCGCGAAAATCGGCATAGAGCGTAAGTCCACCATCAATAAACAGGGTTTGCCCTGTGATGTAAGCTGCTTCCTCAGACGCAAGAAAAGCAACCGCAGCAGCCATTTCCTCAGAGGTTCCGGCGCGACCCATTGGAATGTGGC